>Ga0209542_10006559_pt1 | contig 22570 bp, 26 predicted proteins | sample RifCSPhighO2_01_FD_184028 | JGI IMG/M metagenome (GOLD analysis project Ga0209542, IMG submission 184028) | Soil microbial communities from Rifle, Colorado - Rifle CSP2_plank highO2_0.1 (SPAdes) (version 2) | ecosystem: Environmental > Terrestrial > Deep subsurface > Rock core/Sediment ... | reverse complement strand
GTTTCTTGGAGAACGTCAGAAAGTTTTTTTCCAAAGAACAAAACCATTTTCACCGGTCTACCACTTCGAAAAACAATCCTGCGTCCTGTCAATAAGCCTTCCATTGTGGTCTCAGAAGGTAGGGGAAAAAGTATCTACATTACAGGCGGCAGCAGCGGTGCGCATGCCATAAATGTTCTTATTGAAAAATCTCTTGATAAGCTTTTGGAGAAATATATCCTGTATCATCAAACAGGAGATGCAAGAGTGTTTGGGGATTTTGAACGTCTTTCTTTCTATCGAAGATCTCTTTCAAAAGAAAAACAGCAACGGTACTTTCTCTCAAAGTTTCTTTCACCTGAAGATGCGGGATGGTTTTTGAGTAATGCAGATTTAGTAATCTGTCGATCAGGGATGAACACTGTCTCTGAACTGCTCTACTATGGTAAACCGTGTCTTTTGATCCCCTTGCCCTATGGGCAGCGAAACGAACAAAAAATGAATGCATCACTTCTCTATACCATTGGCATTGCAGAAGTAGTCAATCAGCAAATAATTACCCCGGAGATGTTTCTAGAAAAGATAACCACGATGATGCATACGCTTTCTGACTATAAGAAAAATGCAACTGAAGCAAAAAGTATGCTGCAGATAGATGCCACAGAACAAGTTATCCAAGCGATTTATGATGTTAAGAAAAAAAAGTAATGTGCCGCTTCTTCGAAAACAAAAACGCAGTTTGAGGTTCATGGGAGCGACAAATGCGATTTTTTTTCTTGTCTTTTCTGTCATTTTCATGACTGTTCTTATACTGACAAAAAAAACGGGTCTGATTCGTCCTATCCCGCAATGGGGAAATCAGTTAGTTGGGGTTGGCGAACAAAAAAATGATGTTGAGACTGTAGAAAAAGCATTACAGAAGTATAAAATACCGTACAAAATGGTGACTGTGTATGAAAACCATTCATACGAAGTACTCCTTTTGAAGGGAGAGAGCGTGTTGTTATCAGGAAAGAAACAAATTGATCAACAAATCTCCTCTTTACAAGTAATCTCTTCTCGTCTTACAATGGAAGGTAAACAGTTCAAGAAATTGGATCTTCGATTTGATAAACCTGTGATCACTGTGAAGTGAGATTATGAGTGAAGCGAAAATTGTCGTTGGTATAGATGTCGGTACGTATAACATTGTTACCGTTATTGCAAAAGTTGATGAAACTGTCAACGTATTGGGTGTCTCAGAAGTAAAATCTGCGGGTATTCGCAAAGGCCAGATCGTTGATATTGATGATGCAGTTTCGGCGATGAATGCGTCCATTGAGGCTGCAGAACGTATGGCAGGGTACTCAGTCTCCCACGTTGTTGCTTCTATCGGTGGATCGCAAATTGAGAGTCAAAACTCACGAGGAGTTGTTGCTGTTTCCAATCAGCAGGGAGAGATCAATGAGAATGATTTGATACGCGTGATTGATGCGGCAAAGGCTATCTCGCTTCCATCGACCCGAGAAATCATTCATGTTTTGCCACGAAATTATACGGTTGATGGCCAGGAAGGGATTAAAGACCCAATCGGCATGTCTGGAGTGCGTCTTGAAGTAGATACGCATATTATCAGCGCAAATAGCATTTCTGTTCGAAACCTCGAGAAAGCATTTTCTGAAGTTGGTGTTGATGTTGACGCATTTGTATTTAACGGCTACGCAAGTTCGATGTCTGTTCTTTCTGATACTGAAAAAGAGCTTGGCGTGGTGCTTGTTGATATCGGTGCTGGTACAACCGATATTTCTATTTATACCGAAGGGTCAGTTTCCTATTCGTCTGTTCTTGCAATTGGTGCGCGTCATATCACCAACGATTTAGCAATTGGCCTTCGTATTTCTCTTGAGAGTGCTGAGAAAATCAAGTTATTTTTCTCACAACAAAGAGAACATCGTTTGATAAAACCTGAAGGCGAGGAAGAAGAGAGAAAAGAAGAAAGAAGCAGAGGGAGTGCGGAGGATGTTGATTTAAGCGATCTTTTGCTTCCTGAAGATTTACGAAAAGTATCAGAAAAAACACTGGTCGATGGCATAATCCGTCCACGGCTCAATGAGATCGCCACCATGATCGGGCTTGAGATCAAGAAAAGTGGATTTGGTGGTCAGACACCCGCAGGTGTCGTCATAACCGGCGGAGGTGCACTAACAGTTGGTGTGAAAGATTCTATGAAACGAATGCTCGCGATGCCTGTTCGTATCGGTCTTCCAGCCAATATGAAAGGACTTATCGATGAGATTGAAAATCCTTCATATGCAACGGTCATTGGACTTGCAATGTATGGAGCTCGAAATGTTGAAGGAAAGTCCATGCCGTTTGGGCTGTCAATGCCAAAAATTCCAGGAATGCTTTCAAGTGGCTTTTTAAAAAAGATTGTTAATGTAATCAAATCATTCATTCCCTAACCGAAACGATTGCAAATTCTGTTTTCTTCTGTTAGGATGCATGAGGATATGCTGATTCGTCCTCAAACTTCAAACTTTGCCAAAATCCGCGTCCTTGGTATTGGCGGTGGTGGTGGGAATGCTCTTGGCTCCATGATCTCCCAAAGCAACATTCAAGGAGTAGATTTCGTTTCGATAAATACTGATGCACAGGCACTTCTTCTCAATCAATCAGCGACAAAAATTCAGATTGGTGAGAATCTTACCAAAGGACTTGGTTCTGGTGGAGACGCAATGATTGGCCAGAACGCTGCTGAGGAATCAGCTGAAAAAATAAAAGACATGCTCGAAGGGTCAGATATGGTATTTTTGACAGCTGGGATGGGAGGCGGAACGGGTTCTGGCGCAACACCCATTATCGCAAAATTAGCCAAAGAAGTAGGAGCTCTGACTATTGCCGTTGTTACCAAACCATTTGGTTTTGAGGGAACAAGGCGAATGGTAACAGCAGAAGATGCTGTCGAGAGCCTCAAGGACAAAGTCGATACGCTTATTGTCATCCCAAATCAACGAATTTTAGATGTTGTTGATCGAAAGCTTTCGCTTCTTGAGGCGTTTAAGGTCGCTGATTCAGTACTCACACAAGGCGTCCAAGGCATCTCTGAGCTCATTACTGTTCCAGGCCTTATCAATGTCGACTTTGCAGATGTGAGAACGATTATGACTAACGCTGGCTCAGCTTTGATGGGTATCGGCACAGGCATTGGTGAAAACAGAGCGCAAGCTGCTGCACGAAGTGCAATTGCCTCACCGCTTCTTGAAATCTCCATGGAAGGCGCACGAGGAGTGCTCTTTAATATCGTTGGTGGACCAGATCTGACGATGAGTGAGGTCGATGAGGCAGCAAAGATCATCTCAAGCGCTGCAGATCCTGATGCCAATATCATCTTTGGCGCAACGATTGATGATACGATGCACGATCAGATGCGAATTACTGTTGTCGCAACCGGGTTTGATCAGAACAAACAAAGGCTTCAGCAATTTGTCGTTACAAAAGAAGAGGAAAAAGTAGAAGAAAAGCCGCTTATTCAAACAGTTGCTGAACAACCGCCAGTCAAAAAAGACGAGCGAGATGATGACGAATGGGACATCCCCGCATTTCTAAGACAAAAGAATTAAATTATTTTTTTGCTTGACATTTCATATAAATGGATTTAGTATTGAGATACTATTATGAAGAAATATATTGTCTCAGATCCTCAAATATTAAGTGGCAAGCCGGTAATTGCAGGTACAAGAATACCTGTAGACCAGGTATTGTTTTTATTGAAAGAAGGATATACGGTTGAATCCATTCATGAGTTCTATCCTCATGTAAGCACTGCCACTATTTCTGGAACTGTAAGCGAAGCTGCGCAGTTCATTAACAAGAATGTCCCCAAAATTTCATAAGCACAGACTTCTTTTAGACGAAGGGTTATATCCTCGAAAATTACTTTCACGAACTAACAATCGTCACAATGTTCGTCATATCAAACATGATCTTCACCGTGAGGGCATAAGCGATAAGGATGTCTATGCTATTGCTGTTACACAATATAGAATTATTATTACCTATAATTCTCGAGATTTCAAAAAATTGGTAAAGCAAAGTAATAAGGCAGGGGTTATTGGAGTAACTCAGAGATTGATACCAGACAATCTTGATAAAAGACTTAATTCGATGCTAAGTAAATCTCCCGAAAAAACATTTTATGGAAAATACACATCACTAAGTAAATGGGATAAATAACATTTAATTACGGGAAGAAGTGTAATTCGTGGATTGTGCGACAAAACTATTTAATTCCTGTTGTTGACATCAAGAATTATACCCTAGTATAATATCCCTTACGGGGGGATATTCTTCAATAAACTCAGGGTTGCACTGAGCAACGTCGAATGTGCGATAAACTCAGGATTTTCAATATGGCATATAGACCAAAAGATACTCACGAAAGAATTACTCATCGTCTCAAAATTGCACGAGGACATCTTGATAAAGTCATCAAAATGATGGAGAACGATGCGTATTGCATCGATGTCATGCATCAGATGCAAGCAGTTGAATCTGGATTGAAAGAAACAGGTAATCTTCTTCTTGAAAATCATCTTAAATCATGTGTTGCTGATGCTATTAGTAAAGGAAAAGCTGAGGAATCTATTGCAGAAATAATGCAGGTTTTTAAGAAAAAATAGTAGATAACTCACTTGGCGTTGTGGTCTAATGGATGAGGACGTCTTGCTTTCTGCAAGAAAATAGAGGTTCGAATCCTCTCGACGCCTCAAATCAAACAACCATAGAAATGGAGGTGAACAGGATGAAACAAAGAGGCTCGTTGTTATATGGAGTAATTGGAGTGTTTATTGGCGCTGTAATAGTCTGGTTTTTAGCGACGAATGCTGTCAATAACAATATAGGAAGTATGATGCAGATGATGGGTATGCGCTCTACCGCTACTTCACAAAACTCCGATTTACTTGATGCTCATTTTATTGAACAGATGATTCCTCATCATGAGGACGCAATAACAATGGCAAAACTTGCACAGACAAAAGCAAAACGAGCTGAAACTAAACAACTCGCACAAAATATTATTGACTCTCAGGGAAAAGAGATAGGTCAGATGAAAGATTGGTACAGAGACTGGTACGGAAAAGACGTACCTAAAGACACTAGAGTTATGGGCGGACATGGTATGGGGCAAAGTGCCATAATGCACATGGGCATGATGGGTGATGAATCTGATATCACAAGACTTGTGCAGGCAGAAGATTTTGATAGAGTATTTGTTGAAGAGATGATTCCCCATCATCAGATGGCAGTGATGATGGCAACTATGCTCAAAAACGGCACGAGAAGGCCAGAGATGATAAAGCTTGCCGAAGACATCATTACTGCTCAGACTAATGAAATAAATCAGATGCGCCAGTGGCTAAAGGATTGGGGCTATTGATGATATTCTTCGAGCGAACGAAGTGAGTCGAGAAGTATTGACTGAATTGTAGGTTCTCGACTTCGCCGCGTCTGACGCGGCTTCGCTCGAACAATAAACATCTTGTTTTATAAGTAATATGGAAATAGATAAAATACTTGTTGGGTTATTCAGTCTAGCTGGAATTGCTTTTACCTATTGGTTTTTCTTAATGAAAAAAGACGAAGTAGTTTCTGTGACTGATTCAGTTGATATTATTGTTGAGGGTGGATATACACCAAATACTATTCAAATTCCAAAAGGTAAGACTACAAAAATCTCCTTCACTCGAAAAGATACTTCCAGTTGTCTTGAAGAGGTAGTTTTAGGAGATTTTAAGATTAGAAAATTTTTACCATTAAATAAAAAGGTAACTATTGAAGTAACACCGCAGAAAGAAGGCAAATATGGATTTGCCTGTGGTATGAATATGTTTCATGGAAAAATAATTGTCAGATGACAGTTTGTAGGTTGTAGTTTGTAGTTTGTAGGCAATAATACAATGAATTCATATAAAGATTTAACAGTATGGCAGAAGTCAGTAGAGCTATGTATTCAGATATATGAAATAACTGAAACATTTCCAAAAAGTGAACTCTATGGTTTAACTTCTCAAATAAGAAGATGTTCTGTTTCAATACCATCGAATATTGCAGAAGGTCAGAGAAGAGGACATAAAGCAGAATATATTCAGTTTCTTCGTATAGCATATGGCTCAGGTGCGGAATTAGAGACACAATTGATAATTGCTTTGAAAATTGGATATCTGAAACAAGCATCCTTTAGTATTCTCAATTCTACATTAGAAGAAATCATGAAGATGTTAAATAAATTGATCAGCGTTTTACTAAAACCTACAACCTAAAACCTATGAACTTAATTAAGAAATCATTTCCAATTAAAGGAATGCACTGTGCCTCATGTGTGAGGGTAACAGAACGTGCGTTAAAGAAAACTCCTGGTGTCAAAGACGCTATTGTTAATCTTGCAACTGCAAAGGCAACTGTTACTTATGATTCAAGCAATTGCACACCTGAGCAGATGGCAGAATCTATAGCAAAAACTGGATACACCCTAGAGCTTGAAGAAAAAAGTGAGGAGACTAGAGATACTGAAAAGCGAAAAGAATTGGCAAGTTTACGAATCAAAGTAGTCGTCAGTCTTGCATCAGGAGCGTTGCTCTTTTGGGGTAGTTTTCCTGGAATTATGAGCACAGCTCCTGATCTTCTGAGGAATTTTTTTATACAATTATTACTTGCTACTCCTATTCAATTCTGGGCAGGTTCAGAGTTTTACCGAGCAACGATTCCTGCTCTTAAGCATAGAACTGCAAATATGGATACCTTAGTTGCTCTTGGCACAACTGTTGCTTATATTTATTCTGCCTTCGTTACCTTTTTCCCTAATATTGTGATGAACTTGGGAATTGATCCAATGCCATATTTTGATGTTGCAGTTATTGTCATTGGACTTATTCTGCTTGGTCGTTATTTTGAAGCAAAAGCCAAAGCCGGAACTTCGCAGGCAATTAAAAAGTTGATTGGGTTGCAAGCAAAAACAGCACGAGTTATCAGAGCTGGGGAAGAAGTAGATACACCAATAGATCAAGTGCAAATAAACGACATTATTCGTGTTCGACCAGGCGAGAAGATTCCTGTTGATGGCATCATTATGGAGGGCGAATCTTCGATTGACGAGTCAATGATCACCGGAGAATCTATTCCTGTCGATAAAGCAAAAGGAGATACCATCATTGGCGCGACAATGAATAAATCCGGAACATTTACCTATAAAGCGACCAAAGTAGGAAATGAAACAATGCTTGCTCAAATTATAAAACTTGTTGAGGAAGCACAGGGAAGCAAAGCGCCAATTCAACGATTGGCGGATGTTATTTCTTCTTATTTTGTTCCGATTGTTATTATGCTTGCGCTCTTAACATTTGGCGTCTGGTACATATTTGGTGGACAATCAGCGTTCCTCTTTGCGCTTTTGAATACTGTGGCTGTTCTTATAATTGCCTGTCCTTGCGCTATGGGCTTGGCAACTCCTACAGCGATTATGGTAGGTACTGGAAAAGGCGCAGAGCATGGAATTTTAATAAAAGATGCAGAAAGCTTGGAGATTGCAAATAAAATTAAAACAATCGTTTTTGATAAAACAGGAACGCTCACGAATGGTAAACCTGAGGTTGCTGATATAGTAGTTCTCGACTCCGCTCGAACAATACATTTCTCTTCGAGTGAGGCGAAGCCGAATCAAGAAGTTTTGAAGGTATTACAATTAGCTGCTTCTATAGAGAAAGGCTCGGAACATTCTTTAGCAGAGGCAATTATCAAGTATGCGGATGAGCAAAAAGTTAGAACAGATTCAGTAACAAAGTTTAGATCAATCGTAGGACATGGAGTTGAGGGAATGATTGGTAGTAAAAAAGTATTCTTTGGCAATAGGCGTTTAATGGATCGCGAAAAGGTTTCTCTAAACGTCATCCTGGTAAGCGAGGAGCGAGCGCATCCAGGATCTGATTCTGGACAAGCCAGAATGACGGTTAATGAGAAAGTTGAACAATTAGAGAGTGAGGGAAAGACAGTCATGATGCTTGCCATCACCTCTCGTCATTCTGAACAAAGTGAAGAATCTAAGCTCATTGGGCTTGTTGCAGTTGCCGATACGATCAAAGATACAGCAAAAGAAGGAGTCGCAGCCTTAAAGAAAAAAGGTATTGAAGTTGTCATGATTACTGGAGATAACCAAAGGACTGCTAATGCCATTGCAAAAAAGCTTGGGATTGATCGAGTTCTCGCTGAAGTTTTACCAGATCAAAAAGAAGCAGAAGTCAGAAAGCTCCAAGCTGAAGGCCGAAGGGTTGCAATGGTCGGTGATGGAATAAATGATGCTCCAGCTCTAGCTGCTGCGGATGTTGGTATAGCAATGGGAACAGGAACTGATGTCGCTATAGAGGCTGCGGATATTACTTTAATAAATAAAGATTTAAGGTCAGTCGCTTCAGCAATTGAACTTTCCAAAAAGACCATGAGGACAATCAAGATGAATCTTTTTTGGGCATTTGGTTATAACATTATTCTTATTCCGGTTGCAATGGGTGTTCTCTATCCATTTTTTGGACTTCTGTTAAGTCCAATTTTTGCATCAGTGGCGATGGCAACAAGCTCTGTTTCAGTTGTAAGCAATTCTTTACTCTTAAAAAGAGTTAAAATATAAGACAAGGAGGTCGGAGGTCGCCTCAGGCGACCGAAGATCTCCCAAGCGAAGCGAAGGGAGGTGAAAATATATGAAATGCGCAAAATGTGGAATGGAAGCCAAGGGATGGAAATGTGCTATCTGTGGTGATGAATCAGAACAACATGATCCAAATCATACACATGGAACACCCGCTTCAGATCGCAACTGTATGCCTATGTGTATAGGATGTAAACAAGCAGAAGCTTTGTGTTCCTGTAAAGCACAATAGTAGTAATGTTATTATGAAAAACTTATTTAATACCTGCGGAAGGTGTATTAATCCTTGGGTAATTGGATTGATTGTAGTAGGGGTTGTTGTGCTTTTTATAGTTGCTCCTATTTTAGGGGTCGCTAGTTTGGTTGCTGCTCTTCCTTTAATTGGTTGTGTAGGAATGTGTGGTTTTATGGCTTTTATGATGAAAGATAAAAAGAAGGGCAAATAAATATGAAAGTAAATAAAATAATCGTAGGTGTTTTGATAACAATTGTAATTGCTGGTTTTTTCATACTCAATCAGCAGGGTAATAAGAATTCAACAAGTCAAGAAACTAAACAAACATCGAAAGAATTAATCCCAATTACTGAAATTACTCATGGACATGGGTTAGCAGTTGATATAGCTGATCCAACCAAACTCTATATTGCAACACATCATGGGTTACTAGTTTTGAAGGATGAAAAACAGCTTTATCGCGTCGGTGATGCTAAGGACGACTACATGGGATTTACTCCGCACCCAGCAGATGCAAAAATTATCTTTAGTAGTGGTCATCCGGCAACAGGAGGTAATATAGGGTTTCAAAAATCAGAAGATGCAGGGTTTACCTGGAACAAAATCTCTGATGGTATTCAAGGACCAGTAGATTTCCATGCCATGACAATTAGTCCTGCCAATCCAAAGCTTGTCTATGGGTGGTTTCAAGGAGCATTACAACGAAGTATGGATGAAGGCAAAACATGGGAAGTGGCTTCTACTACCAATTATCCTATCGTTAATCTTGCAGCAGATCCAAAAGATGAAAATGTTGTGTATGCAGCCACACCTTTGGGACTTATGGTGAGTACAAATAAAGGTAAGGATTGGACTACGTTATTTGAGGGGTTTGTGTCAGTTGTTGCTATCAGTCCAAATGATTCTCAAAAGCTATTATCTTTTTCAGAGAAAAATAGGTTAGCAGTAAGTAGTGATAGAGGCAAAAGTTGGGAAAAACTTAGTGAATCCTTTAGCGATGAAACTCCCTTATTTATAGCCTTTAACAAACAAAATCCCGAAACCGTTTACATACTGACCGAGAAAAATAGTATTTATAAAAGTTCAGATAGTGGAGACTCATGGAGCAAAATTCGATAATCACTACCTATGATTTCAAGGAATATATTAGTTGTTGTTATATTACTTATTATTAGCATTGGAGCATTTATATTTTGGCAAAAAAATAATGCTTCTTTTCTCAATCAACCAACAGATCCCTCATCAAACACTAATCAAGTAACCGATAAATCATTAGAAAGTTCTACTAATAATAACTCTTCTTTCATTGAAAGCCTGCGAGAAAGAGTGTTTGCAGGTGGAGAAATGAAAATAGAAGAAACTCTTGCACACAATAATTCTTACACAAGTTACATTTTTTCCTATCCTTCAGATAACCTCAAAATCTACGGCATGATTAATATTCCAGAGGGGAATGGTCCGTTTCCAGTTATTGTATTAAATCACGGTTATTTTAATCAGTCATCTTTTCAAAGTGGTGATGGTACACAAACCATGGCAGATATTTTTGCAAGGCAAGGTTATCTTACTCTAGCGTCTGATTATCGAGGGTTTGGGAAATCGGAAAACGATCCCGAAGGTTCCCGTGGACATAATCCTAATTACGCAATAGACATATTAAATCTAATTGCGTCAATAAAGAGCATATCTCAAGCTGATGCGAATCGCATAGGTATGTGGGGACATAGTATGGGTGGAGAAGTATCACTAAGAACTGCAGAGGCAACAGATAAAGTCAAAGCAATTGCTTTATGGGCACCAACAAGTGCGAATGCTTCTGACAATGCTAACTTTTATGGAGGAAGACGTAATCCTAATAGAAACAATCCTGAAAATGACGGTATATCACCTATTAATTATCTTAAATATATCTCAGCGCCAATCAGTCTACATCAAGGGTTAGTTGATGTAGAAGTAAAACCTGAGTGGTCAAAACAATTAAATGATTCTTTGAAAAAGGAAGGAAAAACTGTTGAGTATTTTGAGTACGAAGGGCAAGATCATAACTTTAGAAATTTAGGTTGGGATTTGATTTCTGAGAGAACAGTTGCGTTTTATGATAAATATTTAAAGTAAAATTTTCCAGATTTTTGGATCTTCTCCACCTAAATACCATAGAAAAATACCTAGCAGTTCGTAACTTTTAGCAAGGTCAATTTTTCGTTGAAATGAACGGGCATCTTCAAGCCAAACCATATGCTCTCGATCTTCATCATTCTTATAGGTGAAAAAATTCGCTTGTTTTACTTCATCCCATTGCAACTCCGCATTTGTTCTTTGTAGCAATTCAAGAGTTTCGTCAGTTGCCATATCTTTAAAAAATTCTTCTTCTGGTTTTATTACCCAATCATGTCCGGAGTGTGCAGTACCAAGTGTAACTTTGTTTGGTTCAACACCTTGATCAATAGCGTTTTTAATAATTGTATTTGTCCATTCAATTGAGGCAATTGGTCCTGGAACTGTATCTTCGCCATGCTGTTCATACACATTCATGTGCATACTATCTACAACTTTTGAAACATCAACGATATTGATCCCATGCGATACTTTTCCTTTTGTTTCAACAGGAATAGAAATTCCTAGCGTTTTCCCTTTGGAATGTATCTCTTCAGAAAGTCTTCGCATATACCTAGTAAAATCTTCTTCTTGCTCATTTTGCATATCCTCATAATCAACAATCATTCCGTCGTATCCTTTCTCATCTATTATTGAAATAATGTTAGCAATCTGGTCTTTTTGATTTTCCTCGTCATTTAAAATATCATCAGCCTTTTCAGCTTCTCCATGATCGCTGATCCCAAACACAACTTTTTTTCCATTTTGCTTTGCAAAAGCTATCGTGTCTGCTTCTGTTTCATTTGAGACAGAGCTATCTAGAGATATTTTGTTATCGGAATCAAGGTTATACCAAGCTAACGACACGGAATCTAACTTTTGGTAATTCTGCTTAAATGACGAGATACCTTTTTCAACCTTTTCCTTACCGGTTCCGATAGAACCTACATACAAGAGCTTATGAAATGGTTTGGATGTGGGAATACTGGGTATAGATGTTTTATTTGCAAAAAAAATATAGATTAACCCAGTAATAATGAACAGAAAAATAATGAAAATGAAACGTTTCATAGCTTAAGCTTATTTCCTACTGAGCTTATATACGACAAATGGAGTCTGATCATACACTATTTTATAATGGTCTGTTAACGCTTCCCGTGCAGCTTTTTCGACTTCTTGATGGTCATGATCATTTAAAAGAACAAAATCGAAATAGTCCTCGTTAAGCGCCAACCGATACGCATCGTCTCCTGTCCTATTTTTATACTCAAACATGTAGATACCTGTTATGTTTTTATCATTTAGGTTTGGTAATGCCAGAATAGTCACATCATCTTGTGAGGAAAGCACTTTTTCATGATTCGTTGTGTTTTTCTTGAGATAACCCATCACGGCATTTGTATTTGGCCATGTTGCCTCAAGTATACGTAGCTGAAGATATGTATACGATAGCGTTCCCACGAGTATGCCAATTAGGAATATACTTCCGACAAAACGCCACCTTCTCAGTATAGAAAGGAAGGCATATGCTGCGAGTGGTAATAAGAAGATAATAGTTAGGAATGTATGTTGAACACTTGCTGCAAGGTTGTTAGTAGCTATATGAATAACTGGAGTAATTAATGCAAAGCCTAGCAATATAACTGGTATTATTTTGTGCTTATTTACAAAAAGCAACACACTTCCTACTAGAGCAGGAATCAATACGGGCAAGCTATAAGTAAAAAAGTTTCTCGCAATATTAAATGATTGACTTTCTGATGCGCTTATCTGTTCAGTTTGGAAGTGAAGAAGAGCGTTAAATTGCCATATGATATACCCCCCAACGATAATGCCTAAGGGGATAATGAAGTATTTTATATAAACCTTGAGCTGCTTCATACCTTCTCTTCTTATATGCCACAGACCCAAAAATACTATAAAAGGTAAGAAGATAAGTACAATGTATTTAGCTAGAAAGGAGGATGCGAAAGCAATTGCCGCAAGGGAAAATCTATTCTCTCGTTGCCATAAAGCTGGTTTTAATAAAGTCAAACCTTTGATAAAAAATACTATTCCAAGCAGAAAAAGTGTAAAAGAAAGCATGTCATAAATTGCCAAGCGACTAAGATAAATGGGTACTGTAAGTATAGCTAAAAAACTTCCCGCTATAAAACCAGTCACTTTATCTTCGCTCTCATTACTAGAAAATCGTAAACTTTTTGTGAACTCGTATATAAGATAGACAGATAATACTCCAAGAAGAACATTGAAAAAGCGACTGCCAATAATTCCAAATACTCCAAATATTGCCGATAACGTGGGATAGAAAAGCGGCATGCCTCCAACCCAAGAAAATGGATTAGATTCCTGCCAATGTCCTGCAAGCACTTTCTGCCCTAAAACTATGTACTGTGCTTCATCTAAGAAAGGAGAGTTGTAATTAAGATTGTAAACTCTTATGGCAAGTGATATGAGCAATATTAAAGCTAGTATGCCTGTGGGGAATTTGCTAAAATAAAGAAGCTTTTTTAAATCCATAATTCAGATGGACAGTTTGATTGCAATTCTAGCAGAAAGCTTCTACGATGTGTAGTAGAGTATGAAAAATATAAATCTTGGAGAATTAGAAAAACAGATAATGGACATTCTCTGGGATTACAAAAGCTGCTCAACGCGAGACATCCTGACTATACTTGAGAGGGATAAAAAACTTGCCTATACTACAGTTGCAACCATTCTTCAACGCCTTTTTGACAAAGGACTTCTTACCAGAAAAGAAGATAAGTCAGGTCATCTCTATTCACCTAGGCTTTCAAAAGAAAAGTATAGCCGAAATATTGCCCAATCGTTCTTAAAGAATTTCATCGATTCCTTCGGTGATACCGCTATCGCCTCTTTTGCCAACAGTATCGATAAACTACCCGTGAGAAAACGGGAATACTTTTTAAAAATTCTTGATGAATATGATAAGGATAAATAAAAACATTATTCTATTTTCAGGATTGTTGCTTTTGTTAGGAACACTATTACTTTTCACTTTTCAGAAGTTTTCTCCACTTATTGGTCATGTTATATATTACTGCCAATCGTTGTTAATAGAAACTAATATGGTTCCAATCCCGTACTATCTGAGTATTATTCCTTTTGCCTTTCTTATTATTATCTTGACAATTTCTGTACTAAAATTTTTTGCATTAAGTATTAAAGTGCAATTTCTTAAATTTAAGTTAAGAGGAAATGCTATCCTCGATCACAATGTAAATAAACTTATCAAACGGCTTGGATTACAAAATAAAGCAATATTAGTGCAATCAGAAAAACAATTTGCTTTCTGTTTAGGAGTTAGGGTTCCTAAAATTTACTTTTCAACTGGTTTAGTCGCTCTGTTATCTACAAAAGAATTAGAGGCGGTATTGCGACATGAACAGTATCACTTAGAAAACCATGATACATTTACTATGATAGTGGCATCAGTTGCACATTCACTCTTTCCCTTCTTTCCTCTTGTTGGTGATCTTATAAAGAAATATAGAATTGAGCGGGAGATACAGGCGGACAAATTTGCAGTTGCACGAATAGGCGATGAGAGTAGTCTCATATCAGCTCTCAAAAAACTCCTTGCGTTTCCGACTATTGAAACAGTGGCGGTTGCGGCAATTGCCGATCAAGATACGCTTGAGCTAAGAATTCACTCGCTTGTTAATAAGCCATATATCAGGAGACAATTTAGAGTACGTCATCTTTTAACAACATTATTTTCTTCTGTGGTTATTGCTACAATTCTTGTAGTGCCTGTTCATGCAAAGGAACTTCACCATCAAGAACATGATGTAATGATGCTTTGTACTGATGGAGCGTGTATGAATTCATGCACGAGTAAGAAAAATTTAAATAAGCTCTATTCTGAAATACCAAGCATGAATACAATTGGAGCTAGCCCATCACAATCGTATACTTCAATAGACTAGTATTTCTAGACATTTGGCCTTGACAACTCTAAACAGATATTACTACAATATGTAGTAGGTATAACTTCAACTTATGAATGAACAACACGTCATCAAGATTCCTATTCCTCGATTCAACAAATTACAGGTAGTTTTAACGCTCGTTCTTATGTTGATCTCATTGCTTGCTGGATCGTGGTGGACAAAGCAACAATATTTACAAAAAGTAAAAACATTAGGAAAAACAAGTGCTGTGTCTTCAGCAAATACACCCGCAGGGAATATACAGCAAGCACCTCAAGCTATTCCAGCTGAGGATTTAAGTCCGAAAAAAGTGTCAATTGATGATGATCCAGTATTAGGTGATAAAAACGCAGAAGTCACGATGATTGATTTTACAGATTATGAATGCCCGTTCTGTAAAAGATATTTTGATGACACATTTTCTCAAATTAAAAAAGACTATATAGATACGGGAAAAATAAAGTATGTAGTTCGCGATTTACCTCTATCCTTTCATCAAAACGCACATAAAGAGGCACAAGCTGCGGAATGTGCCAGAGAACAAGGTGGAGACGGTGTATACTACAAATATCACGATGAAATATTCAAAAGGACTACTTCAAACGGAACAGGACTTGCGCTTGATCAACTTTCAGTTATTGCAAATGACCTAGGGTTAAATGGTGACGTACTACAAACATGTCTTGACTCAGATAAATATAAAGCTGAGGTAGATAAAGATTTAGCTGATGCGACAAAAGTAGGAGCAAGTGGTACTCCAACATTTTTTATCGGTAAATCAACATCAGATGGTGTGATCACCGGCACAAAAATTGTTGGAGCACAACCATTTAGTGCATTTCAAGCGGAAATTGATAAGCAACTTAAATAATTATGAATTTATGGGCAATTTTTCTAACCGGACTTTTTGCCGGAGCACTGACCTGTCTTGCTGTACAGGGAGGGTTGTTGGCAACATCTATTGCGCAACGTGAGGAAGAAAAGCTTAAGGATAAAACAAAAAGAACAGGCAATGCGCTTCCAATTCTTTCTTTTTTGGTAGCAAAACTTGCTGCATATACTATTTTAGGATTTCTTCTTGGATGGTTTGGTTCCCTTTTCCAATTATCACTTACCGCCAATGTTGTTCTTCAGCTAGTAATTGGTGTTTTTATGCTTGGTACAGCACTGAATCTTTTAAATGTTCATCCAATCTTTCGTTATTTTATTATTCAACCTCCACGATTTTTAACAAAAATGGTAAGAAACCAATCAAAGAGTAGTGACTTTTTTGGCCCGGCTGTTTTAGGTGCATTTACTGTACTTATTCCTTGTGGGATAACCCAAGCTATGATAGCTTTAGCAATTGCATCCGGTAATCCACTGTCAGGAGCAGCTATTCTTTTTGCTTTTGTATTAGGTACATCACCCCTCTTTTTCATACTTGGTTATCTGGCAACAAGACTTGGAGATACACTGAAGCAGCGATTTATGAAAGTAGCAGCATATGCAATAATTCTTCTTGCAGTATTTAATGTAAACAATGCCTTAGCGCTGACAGGTAATAGTTTTACTCTTGAAAATTTATGGACAAATTTCTACTGCACTGTAAGCTTTTGTGATAAAGATTTTGCACCAACTGCACAAGCAGCTAATCCAGTTGCTGATGCAACAATTACTATAAATAGTAATGGTTATGATCCAGATAATCTTACGGTAAAAGCAGGATCAGAAGTCACTTTGAATATTGTCAACAAAGGTGGTGGAGGATGTACCCAAGCGTTCACCCTGCCAAAATATAATATTCAAAAAATAGTCCCAATAGGAAGCTCTGACACAATCACGTTCACAGCGCCAAATGAGCCAGGCACACAGCTTGCTTTTATGTGCAGCATGGGAATGTATAGAGGAACAATCAATGTAATATGACCCTTCTTCATTAAAATTACGGAAGGGTCATGCCGCGAAGCAAAGGTGGCTTTAAAAGTAAAAGAGAGGAGGATTTCGTATTTCTAAAGATGAATCGGATGCGAAGTGGCATGAAAAAGCTAAAGTTTAAAATTGAAGGAATGCATTGTACAAGTTGCGCTATGAGTATTGATGGAGATTTAGAAGATTTATTAGAAGGGATAAAATCCGCTTGCACAAGTTATGCAAAACAAGAAACAGAAATTGAGTTTGAAGAACGAAAAGTAAAAATAGAACAAATAATCCAAATCATAAAAGATACAGGATATTCTGCAAAAGTGAAACAATAAGGTCTGTTATCACCGTGACCGACAAACTCTTTCATGCGCGTTTCATTATTTTCCGAAATGATTCTTTGTTAAACCACGTGTATAATTTTTAAGCGACTATCCGAGGGCTGTTAGCCCTCGGCTGTAAAGCATCAACTCGGAATTATTGTTCGAGCCTGTCGTCCGCCTTTGGCGAGACTTCGCTCGAAGAATAATGTCTGAAAACCGAGGACTCTTAGTCCTCGGAGGTTTATTTGTTATAACAATAATTTGATATGAAGATTGCATTTTTTCATGAATTGCATGCTGGTGGAGCGAGAAGAGCATCCAATGAGTTTGCAAAACATTTAAGTAAAAATCATATTGTCGATCTTTTTATCGTTGACAATCAGAAAACCGATTGTGAAAAACTTTTTATAACTCTGGACAAAAACTTGGATCTGGCAAAATCGCGGAAAAGAGCTTGAGCGCTTTATTATGCAATTTCTTGAGAAGAGCAATTGATTTACCTACATTAATTTGATAGGATGATTTACCATGCGATCTGTCAAGAAGGTCTCTCCGTTTTTTACTGACACGAGAGGAACAATGACACATCTGCTTGGTAAAAAAACTCCTATCACAAGTGCTTTGCTAATTACCTCGAAAAAAGGATCAACTCGTGCAGGCCACTATCACAAAAAAGACACGCATTATGTATATTTACTCAGTGGGAAATTAGCGTATTCGTATAAAAGTCTTACTGCAAAAAGCGCAAAAAAAAGAACTGTGGTTGTTAACAAAGGATATAGTATTACTACTCCCCCAGAGACTATCCATGCAGTGAAATTTCTTGAGGATTCAGAGTTCTTAGTCTTGACCACAGAAGCAAGAGGAAGAAAGCAGTACGAAAAAGATACAGTACGGGTAGCGATTTTCTAATTACAATGCCTACAATACTTACCAGAAATTCAGCTTGTCGAATCTGTAGATCAAAAAACCTCAAGAAAGTCATTTCACTTGGGAATACTCCTCTTGCAAATTCTTTTCTGAAGAAAAAGGATTTTACAAAAGAAAAATCATTTCCGCTTGAAGTATATTTCTGTACGAATTGCCATCTCTCACAGCTTGTGGATATTGTGGATAAGAAAGTGCTTTTTTCAGACTATGTCTATTTTTACTCCAAAATGCCAACTGCCTCAGAGCATTTTACCGACTACGCAAAAGATATAATAAAGCGGTTTATCAAAAATAAAAAGAAAGAATTGGTGCTGGAATTTGGCAGCAATGACGGAATACTTCTCAAGGCATTTCAAGATTTCGGATGCAAAAAAGTGCTTGGGATTGATCCTGCAAAAAATATCACAAAAGTGGCAAATAAAAATGGCATTCCAACAATCGCTGATTTTTTCACAGAGAAGTTAGCAAAAAAGATTTTGAAAGAGAAAGGAAAAGCAAAAGTAATTATTGCCAATAACACATTTGCGCATATCAATGATCTGCATGATGTGATGAAAGCAATTACTATTCTCCTTGAGGAAAACGGGGTGTTTGTTTTTGAAGCACCATACCTGGTTGATATGTTTGAGAATCTTGCTTTCGACTCTATTTATCACGAACACCTTTCTTATTTTTCTCTATCTCCACTTAAGCATTTATTTGCAGGATATGGAATGGAAATTATTGATGTTGAGATTACAAAAAGACAAGGAAATTCAATTCGGGTTTTTACTTCGTATGCAAATACATATCCAGTCTCGAAAAATTTTTATGTTTTACTTCAGAAAGAAAAAAAGATGAGACTTTTCGATATTAAAAAATATCATGCACTCTCTAAGAAAATCGAGCAGACGAAGAATAAATTACAAAAAATACTGACGACACTTACAAAAAAAAATCTTCGAATTGCGGCATATGGAGCACCGGCAAGGGGAAATACGCTTTTAAACTACTGTCAGATTGACTCACATTTTTTAGACTTTGCTACTGAAGAGTTGCCTTCAAAAATCGGCTACTACACTCCGGGTGCACATATACCTGTGATTTCGATAGACAAAGCCCGGACGAATCCGCCAGATTATTATCTGATGCTTGCTTGGGATTACAAAGACGCAATTTTGGAAAAAGAAAAGGTATTTCGGCGCACGGGAGGGAAATTTATTATTCCTGTTGAAGGAATTACCGTTGTCTAGCATGAAACAGTCTGTAAAAAGAATTCTCATTGCAGGTGGCGCAGGATTTATCGGATCTAACTTCGTTCGCTATCTCTATCGCACGTATCCTTTGTATCAGCTCTACAATGTGGACTCACTAACATATGCAGGGAATGTAGATAATCTTTTAGATCTTGTAACGCTTGAAAAAAATATACAACACAAACGCTACCATTTTCTAAAAGGCGATATCTGTGACATTGCCTACATCAGTCGAATATTAAAAAAAGTACGACCAGACGTGGTGATCAACTTTGCCGCTGAAAGCCATGTTGACAGGTCGATTGTTGACGGACGATATTTTTTTAGAACGAATTTGATCGGCGTGCATAATCTTGTTGACCAGATCATTATGCATAAAATCCCAAAGTTTATCCAGATCTCAACTGATGAAGTATATGGTGAAGTATTAAAGGGTGAATCCGATGAGTCATCGGCATTTCGTCCTTCAAATCCGTACTCTGCATCAAAAGCAGCTGCAGATTTGTTGGTTCAGGCATATATCAGAACACACAAAATACCTGCCATCATACTTCGAGGATCCAATACCTATGGACCTCATCAGTATCCGGAAAAACTTTTACCTCTTTGCGTAACGAATCTTCTTGAAGGAAAAAAAGTGCCGATACATGGAAAAGGGTTGCAGAAAAGACGCTGGCTGCATGTTGATGATTTCTCAACTGCAGTTGATCTTGCGATGCACAAAGCGAAAGACTTTAGTATCTATAACATTTCAGGCAATGAATTGAGTAATCTTGAGATAGTAACTGCGATCTGTAAGGTGTTGCATATAGGTCATAAAAAAAACACTTCGTTTATTAAGGATCGTCCCGGAGGAGATCGAAGATACGCTCCAGATGACTCAAAAATTAGAAAAGAACTGGGATGGAAACCTAAGTTTACGGCTCCAGAAGCAATTGCCGAGGTTGTAAAGTGGTATCTGGAAAACAAAAAATGGTGGAAAAAAATAAAGAACAAATCGGAATTTAAGCTTCGGTATACAAAACAGTATAGGTCGCAGTACTAAATATGTTACACCTCGCACTCATTGGTATTGGTTCTTGGGGGAAAAAGTATCTTTCAACACTGAACAATTTATCAGATGCGCGCATAAAATACATTGCAGCTTCTTGAAAGTACGTTATTCCTATGTTATTATCAAACACCTATACTATTAATGCTGAATTTACACAATAAACTACTTCTATCTTTTTCTTCGGTTGCCCTCCCACATCAAATTTTTGAATCAAGCCTTTCGCATCCGAATGTTATTTTGACCTCTAAGAAACAAGTATTAATTGGATTTATATGAAGAAAGTGGTCAGGTATACAGGAATTCAACCACAGTATTTTCCCAGGTTGCATTATTTTGCACGGATTCTTGACACAGATATCTTTGTGATCCGGGATGATTGTCAGTATGTAAGCAATCATAAGTATCCTGATGGTTCTCGTGGCAAATCGTTTCAGTCCCATACTCCCATTAAACATTCACAAGGATGGTATCTATTGCATGTACCAATAGCTCATCAAGGATTCCGGAAGATTGTTGATACAGAGGTTGATCCTAAAGCTTCGTGGGTTCAAGATCAATTAATGACCATTAAGATGGCATATGGAAAAACAACACATTTTCCCTTGGTTAATCAACAAATATCAGATCTTTTACGTAACCAGTATCCTAGCCTTGCTGAACTAAACATTGCTACGATCTGTTGGGGTTTATTAAAAATTCTTGGTGAGCCTATTTCTAAAGATATACTGTCTCTTGATTATGTGAATAAAAGACTTGCAAAATCCCACCCGTTTCGATTAAAGAGTATTAGGCGTGGATCCTTACTGGCGGCGCTACAAAATAACAAACTCTCAGCCAATGAAAAAATTATTGCTGCATGTCATGAGGTTGGGGCAACAGAAGACTATTGTGGAGGGACAGGGCTGGCTGCTTATCTGGATATTAATTTACTAAAGAAAAACGGAATTTCTATTACTGTTCAAGATTGGAAGTGTAGAGAATATACACAGCAATTTTCTAAAAAACATCCTTTTATTCCTAACTTATCAATCGTTGATTTACTTATGAATGTTCCTCCAAAAGAGGTTGTTAAAATATTGCATGGATGAAAACAAGACATGTACCCAGAATTATATTTGTTTTTACCATTGTCTCAATAATATTGAGTTTGTGGTTGATAGCAAAGCCAATGGTTAATAACGAAACTATTCCTTCATCCACAAGGATACCAACATTGCCAGTACCATCTTTGTCCCAAAACACCGATTCATTCATAGTCCGGGCTGCAATACCATACTGGGATCAAGAAAATGCTGTGTCATCACTAAAGAAACATGCTGATTTGATTGATTACTTCAGTTTATTCTGGTACTACCTTGATGATGAGGGAAGTATACAAAAATACAACTCTGTCGTTGAAGATGCTTCATTAATTACATTCGCACATGATAATAACATACAAGTGAGTGCTGTGATAACGAACTTGCCTGAGGAAGGGACATGGGATTCAAGCAGGGTAGAAAATATTATCGCTGACGACGAGAAAATGAACAAGCATATAGGCGATATCCGTTCGTTACTAAAGAGGCTCAATTTTGACGGTGTTACTATAGACTATGAATCTGTGGACGCCAGTCAACGGAGTAACTTTTCAAAGTTTGTTGATAAACTTTCTCTCGCACTTGATGTCGATGGTAGATACGTAGAAGTCGCGCTTCATCCAAAAAAAGGACTCTTTCCAACAAGTTATGCATTTCAAGACTGGGAGACGCTTGGGAAAGGAAGTGTTGATCGAGTATACATAATGGCTTATGAAGAGCATTATAATGAAGGAAAACCTGGTCCAGTTGCATCTTTTCCTTGGGTTAACAAGATCATCAGTTACGCCAAAACTCAAGCTATTGATTATTCTAAATTATTGCTCGGCATTCCATTGTACGGGTATGACTGGGATACAGACTCAGAGGACGGAGCAGATGGGTTGACTTTTGAGGAAATAGAACAACTCCTTGACGATCAAGACGAGTCAGTGAACTGGGATGAAAAGTACAGATCTCCATACTTTTCTTACGATTCACATGTGGTGTGGTTTGAAAATGCGCAGAGCTTTGAAGAAAAAATGAAACTTGCAAAGGAGAATGGTCTTGGTGGGATCACGCTTTGGAGACTAGGTGGAGAAGACGAAAGTATTTGGGATGTAATACGAAAGTAT
>Ga0209542_10006553_pt1 | contig 22586 bp, 31 predicted proteins | sample RifCSPhighO2_01_FD_184028 | JGI IMG/M metagenome (GOLD analysis project Ga0209542, IMG submission 184028) | Soil microbial communities from Rifle, Colorado - Rifle CSP2_plank highO2_0.1 (SPAdes) (version 2) | ecosystem: Environmental > Terrestrial > Deep subsurface > Rock core/Sediment ... | reverse complement strand
ACGCAGTTAGCTTTTTTTTCAAGATTTGACTACCTTCTTGGAAGATTGCCTTATTTTAAAAAACACAGCTATACTACTTTGGTTTTAGCAAAGAAAATTACTTAATCCCTAATCTCTCCATCACAGCCTTAACAACTATTGGCAAGGCTATTGTTGCATCGCATAAAACTTCTGCATGCATTCCTCCTTCTTCCTTAGGCATAATTTTTCCCCAGGAGACTCCTTCGGAATATGTGCAACCGGATAAACCTCCCCAAAAACTTGGTTCTGGACAAATCCTTACAGCATATTTGTATCTTTTAAAGTATAAATCGTCTTGATTTAAGTTTAATCTTTTATTTAATATATCAAGATATGGAGCTGTCTGCTGGGCCCAATTTCTTGGAACTCCTCCTCCAACTGTAAATATGCCAAGAGTTTTGCTTTTAAGTATAAGCTTGCTAAACTCTTCCAGGTCAGCAAAGGAGTTGAATGTGAATTCTTTTTTTCCATCCATTCTCCTTCTTGCGTTAAGCACACCTATATCCAATCCAAGCTCAGAATCAGTAAACGCAGGAATAAACACAGGAACATTTTTTTCATAAGCTGACTTTAATATTCCTCTTCCTTTAATATTTTCATGAAGGTATTTTCCAAGAAGCATTGTTACCTTTGCAGAATGCAATGGAATATCTGCATCTTCTTTTCCGATAATATCTTTGATTATGTCTTCTGTGTCATCAAGATTTTTCTCCAATTCAATTATATCGTAAATCCTGTCATAACCTTTATAATAAAGTTCTCTGTCATTCATCTCTCCGAATTTATATTTGAAATGAGCCATTCCCTGGGCTTCAACAAAGCCGTGCGTAATTAAAGCGCCTGTTGAAATAATAGCATTAACCATTCCATGATCAATTAAATCGCAAATAATTAATCCCATTTTTGCAGGAGTCATTGCTCCTGATAATGTAAGAACAACAAAGCAGTCTTTGTCTTTAATCATTGCCTCAAGCACATCAACAGCCTCTCCTAAATTTCTTCCCTGGAAAGCTGTCTTGGACATTGCTTTAACCAAATCATTTACTGTTTTGCATTTTCCTAAGTCTAATGGCTCTAACGGCTCAAGATTATCCTGGAAACCATCGTGCAGGAGATCTTCTTTTCTCAATCCTTTTTCTTCTTCTTTGCTCATTCTTATTAATTTATTTCTTATTTTTATATAAGCTTTTATATTATTTATTACATATTTAATTTTTTTTTTTTTTGATTAGATAACTTTATTAATATTTACTTAACTTCAGATTTGTAATGGCAATTGATTTTGAAAAAATTCATAAAGAATTTGACGGGATGATGCTGGATTTATGCGTAGAATGCAAAGGAAAATGCGAAAAAGACGAGCTAACTATGTTTATCCCGGGAGAAATCGAATTTACGGCAAAGAAGATGAATTTAAGCTCAAAAGAGTTTATAGAAAAATTCTGCAATATTATAAAATTTAAAGGAAATGAAATATATATAATTAAGGCTGGTGTCTGCCCTTTTTTAAATAAAGAGTATAGATGCGAATTAGAAGAATCAAACTGTAAAATAATAAGATGCCTGCTTTATCCAGTGCTTATCGGAATTAAAAATAATAAAATCAGGATTTTTGTTGATCCCAACTGCCCAATGGCCAACAGAATAACAGAAGATTTCAGAAATAAGGCTTTTAAGATCTATGAAGAAATAAAACAAGATATTCCAAAATGGTGGCTGGAATTTGTTTCAAGATATGATGAATGCACATACGACTATAAAAAACTTGAAAAGCTGAGAAATAAAAAGGTAATTTCAGTAAAGGAGTTAGAGGAATGCATTGCAGTTTAATTTTTTTTTTTTTTTTTTTTAATAGTTTTTTTATTTTCAACTAGTAACTACTCTAAAAAGAAAAGTTTAAATATTGATATCTTAAATTGGTAATAATCTTTAATTTTTAAGTTGTAAAAGGAGTGAGATTATGGTAAAAAGAAAAAAAGTGGAAAGAAATTTGTATAGTGAATGCGATAGCGCTTTAAGCACTTTAAAACTTTTTAGGGAAACCTCTCCAGAAGGCGGAATCTGGAATGAAGGAAATTTAAATAGTCTTGAAAGAGAATTAAATGAGCTTGTAAAAACTTCTTATGATGATGATGTGTTAGATAAAGCAGTTCGAAAGTTGGTAGAAAGTCTTAAGGAAGATATTCTTGGAATTTTACAAGACGAATTAAAGTTGGATAAGAAGGTATTAGAAGTAAACAGAATAATCGGAATTATAGGCCAGGAATTAAAAAAAATAAAAGAAAATAGAAAAAAAAGTAAGTTAGTATCAATGATTTTGTATAATGTAGATTTACGCCTTCTCGAATCAGAAATAAAAGAACTCAAAGGATACGTCGTAAAGGGGATTAATCTTACTGAACAGCAACAAGCTCTGGCACAACATGTTAGGAAATTAGCAAGAATGTTAATGAAAGAGTAATCTTTTTTTTATTTTTTTTTTAATTTAAATTCTAAAAATTTATATAGTAATTATTTTGTTTAGATTTATTATGAAATTAATATTTGCAGCAGAAGACTGCATTGTTGGATTTTTAGTTGGATTCATGCTTATAGGCTTTTCTGGAAAGTTTTTTCATCTTCCTAGCTGGAATACTTTATGGGGAATTCTTTTTGTTTTTTCATTTATATTAACTATATTCGACATACTGCACTCTTTAACAGACCTTGGATGGGGGCATATATTCCTGGTTATATTTGGATTTGTAACTAATTTTATTGATGCAGTAATTGAATTGTTGTTTATCATTAAATTCTTTAGCTTAAAGATTGGTTTTTTGAATTTCTTAGGCCCGATAACATCTAATCCTGTTTATCAGTTAATATTTGGGATAATCTTTATTGTTAACAGCTTATTTTGGCTGATTTTATGGCCAAAGTACCGTTAATTTTATATATCAATAAGAAAATAATGAAAATGGGTGATGTTTATGGCTAAGATTTTAAAAAAAACAAAAGAAGCAGCAGACGATGTGATGAAATGGGCTGCTGCTGAGTATAATTATCTAAAAGAATTTAAAGAAGATTTGGAAAATTTAAAAACGCATTTAAATGACTTAAAATCAGAGAAAAAAACATTAGGAAAAGCAAAAGCAGCTTTAAGGCAGATTGGAAGATCTGAAAGAAGAGTTAATAGATATTATCAAAGGCTAAATAAAGATATTAAAAGCTTAGCTGGAATGCTGCCTGAGAATTTAAGGCAGGAAGAAGTAGATATTGAAAAGCAAATTGAAATTGCTGCTAAATCAATATTAGAAAAAGGCTCAAGATATGTTGGAAGCTTAAAATCCCAATTAAATTCTTTAATAACAGAATTTGATTTATTAAAAAAATTCAAAAATAAGCCAGAAGAAAAAAGCATAGACCAAAAAATAAGCGCAATAGCTGATAATCTAATTAAGGAATTAGAAGGCATGGTAAATTGGATTGGCGGTTTAGTAGCAGCAGTAAAAAGAGAAGAATCATTTGATGAAAGATTAGCTGCATAAACTATTTAAACATTAAAATATTCTGAAGATTGTGATAAGAAATAGTTTTATCTTTTTAGAAAGAATTGGTGATAGGCTGGAAAGGGATATATGGCGGCAAGGTATTTATAACTGGGATGAATTTTTAAAGAGGAAATCTATAAGAGGAATTTCTAAGCTAAAGAAATTATATTATGACAGGAAAATAACAAAAGCCAGAAAAAACCTTTACTATAATAATTCTTATTATTTCACTGATATTCTGCCAAATACAGAAACATGGAGATTATATAATTATTTTAAAGAAGAAGCTGTTTTTCTGGATATAGAAACAACAGGATTAAGCGATTATTCTTACTTAACCTTAATTGGCCTTTTTGACGGGCAATACACAAAGACAATGATAAGGGGAATAAATTTTAATGTCAAATCCTTAAAGGAAGAGCTAAGGAAATATAAATTAATCATTACATTTAACGGAGCTTCTTTTGACCTTCCTTATATCAACAAAAGATTTCCTAACTTAGTGCCTGATATAATTCCTCACTGGGACTTAAGGTTTTCCTGCTATAAAATAGGATTGTCAGGAGGATTAAAAAACATTGAAAAAACATTAGGAATAAGAAGAGGAAAAATAGTTAAGGATATGAATGGAGGAGATGCTATTTTATTATGGAGAAAGTACCAGGCAACAGGAGATGAATACTATCTGAAGCTATTAGTTGAATACAATGAAGAAGATATAATAAATCTAAAGCAGATTGCTGAGCATGTTTATGAAGAGTTAAAGAGAAATTATTCTCCTTCAAACTCAATTAATTTAAAAAACTTATAATCCTTAATTTTCTCTCTCCCTTTTAATTCAGGCAGCTCAACTATAAATGCGCATTCATGAATTTTTCCGCCAAGTTTTTCAATTAGTTTAATTGCAGCCAAAGCAGTATCACCAGTAGCAATCAAATCATCAATAAGCAATACATTCTGTCCTGGAGAAATTGCGTCTTTATGTATTTCAATCCTATCAGGCCCATACTCCTTAACATAATCATAGCCAATTGTCTCGTAAGGAAGCTTTCCTGGCTTTCTCAAAGGAATAAAACCTGTTCCAAGCTTATGAGCTAGTGCTCCTCCAAGAATAAATCCTCTTGATTCAATTGCAGCAACAACATCTATTTTTTCATTTTTATATCTTTGATAGAATGCTTCTAAAGTATCGTTAAATCCCTGCGGATCTTTTAATAAGGTTGTAATGTCTCTGAACATTACTCCCTGCTTTGGCCAATGAGGAATTGTCCTGATTTTTTTTTTTAAATGCTCATAACTTTCTTTTACTACTTCTTTTTTTATGCCTTTTATTCTAGGAATAACATTAATCAATAATCTTTTAACATTCTCTGCATTCTGCTCAAATATCTTTAATATTTCCTTCCAGGTTACAGGCTCTTCATCGCTTTTCCAGCAATCATAGTCAGTTGACATAGCAATAGCAGCATAAGGAATTCCCAGTTCATTTGCTAAAACACATTCAGGAGCAATTGACATATTAATCACATCTGCAAACTGCCTGAACATCAATGATTCTGCTTTTGTTGAAAATCTAGGGCCTTCAATTGTTATTACAGTTCCTTTTTCATGTGTCTTGAATCCAAGCTCTTTAGAAGTTTCAATCAATGAGTTTCTCAAATGTTCATTAAATGGGCTGGCCATTGAAACATGCTTTATTCCATCGCTAAAATCATCATTAAAAGTAGCAAATCTGTGTTTTGTGAAGTCAATAAACTGGTCAAGGATAATCAAATCTCCTCTTCCAATCTCTTCTTTTAATGAACCGCAGGCTGTTGTTGCTAGTATATGAGTACATCCTTGTTCTTTTAATGCCTGAATATTTGCTTTATTGTTAACATGTGTTTGAGAGATTTTGTGGCCTCTGCCATGCCTTGCAATAATAACAACCTCTACATCATTTATCTTTCCTGAGGTTAATGGAGAACTTGGCTTGCCATATTTTGTAGTTGTATCTATCTCCTTATATTCTTTTAACAGCTTTGGATCATCTAATCCACTGCCTCCAATAATGCCTATTTTCACCATGGTAGTTGCGAGTGAACTCGTTTCACTCGTTCACATTTACCTAAGAAATAGATTTTTATATAAAAAGGTTATCCTTAATTATATGGGTATCAAAAAAGATCTTCAAAAGCTGGCAAATCCAAAACAAGCTGAAATACTTCAAAGGTTCTTTAAAACAGGCAAAGGAGAATATGGCGAAGGAGATATCTTCTTAGGAATTAAAGTTCCTGAGCAAAGAGAAGTTGCTAAAAAATATGATTTAACTTTAGAAGAAATACAAGATTTATTATCTGATAAGGTACATGAATACAGATTAACTGCTTTATTTATTTTAGTTAATAAATATAAAAAGTCAGATAAAAAAAATAAAAAGGAAATATTTGATTTTTATTTAAAAAATACAAAATCCATTAATAACTGGGATTTAGTTGATTTATCTGCTCCTAATATTGTTGGCGATTATTTGCTGGATAAGGATAAATCAATTCTGTATAAATTAGCAAAATCTGATAATTTATGGGAAAAAAGAATTGCTGTTCTTGCAACATTTGCATTTATTAAAGACAATCAGTTTGAAGATGCATTTAAGATTTCTGAAATATTGCTCAAAGACAATCATGATCTAATACATAAAGCAGTTGGCTGGATGTTAAGGGAGATTGGGAAAAGGAATTTAGAGGCAGAGGAGAGATTTCTTAATAATCATTATAAAAAAATGCCAAGGACTATGCTTAGATATGCAATTGAAAGATTTCCAGAATCAAAAAGAAAATATTATTTAAAGAAATCATAATTTGCCCTTAACAGCCTTATCGCTTATTATAGCAGAATTTCCTTCTGGGTCTTCTATTGTTATCTTTAATTTTTCCCTTCCCCAGGATACTCTCTGCAGCTTCTTTAAAAGATTCTTTGCCTTTTTTCTGTCTTCTTCATCTTCAGCGTCATTTTTTAGATGTTCTATCTGCTCCTTGACCTTATTCAATAATCCTTCAACATTTGTAATATAGCCTTCAGATGCAGGGCCGGGAGTTATGGTTGTAACATGAGGAATCTTTACTGTAGCTGCGCTGCTTTTAACTATCCTTATACTCATGTCCTTTTCATTATTAATTTCAATTGTGTATGAAGCAGGCTCATGCTTTTCAGCAGCCTCTAGATCTGCTTTACTGTACTTGCATTCTGAGCAGCTCATAGAAAATAAATAGCATTTGCCAAAATATGGAACATCTTTTTCCTCTTCCCTTAATGTTAATGTCTTTTTATGGCAAATAGGGCAAGGCTGATTTTTTAATTCCGGCATAGAACTTATTTATTTACATTTATTTATAAAACTTATTGTTAAAAAAATAAAAATCAAATTGATAAAACTCCTTTTCATAAGAAAAAGATTTAAATAACTGATAAAAATACTTCCATATATGGATAATCAGGAATCAAGGAACATTGATGACTTTGTAGAGGATGATGCTTCTCCAAAGTTTAATCCAGACAGGTTTATGTCTGCATCAGCCGCGCATGAAGCTTATGGCAAAGCAATTTGCGATTATTATGGTGACGGGGGAATATCAGCAGAAGAACATGCAAAAAGAGAAGAAGAATTAGATCAAGAAATGCCTGACTGGATGTTTGCAAAAGAACAGTTCTAAATAGAATCTTTGTTGAAAACAACTAATCTGCTTTAGATAAAGGCTTTGAGAAATTAACTCCTATTATAAATAAAAAAAATAAAAAAGAAAAATAAAAAAATCACTCTTCTGCTTTTACTTCCTGCTTGCTTCTGTGAATCCTGGCAAATGAAGGCGCAATTGCAATCCAGTCATCTCCAAAACCAGCAATATCGCCGTCTATAGCATCTGTTGTTTTCTTTAGCTTGGATACAGCCCTTTTTAATTCAATTATGTCCTTGTCTTTTAATGGCTTGATGTTGACTAAAGCTATTGTATAGCCTTCTCTTAAAGAATCAAGAATGCCCTTAACATCATTGAAGTCTTCAATTACAAAAGGCCTAACCACTATCTTGGCTTTTTCATCGCTAGAAGCAGTATCCAGTTCAACATAATCCTCTGTTTCAGGCTCTAATTCGTCTGACTTAAATTTGTCCTTAATTTTTGAGAATATACTCATTTTACCACCTTTTAAGCATTATTTTGTTTTTTTAATTTTAATTTAATAAAAGTTTTATTATATTAATATTTAAACTTTTCTATTATTGTCATTATAGAATAAAAAAAAAAATAAAAAAGAAAGATTTTTATACTATACTTCTATATTTTAATTTAATTAGTTATTAGACTAACAGGGTGGTTTTATGGTTAAAAGAATTGGAAAAGCTAGAAGGAAAACAAGGCATAGGTTTAAAAAAAAAAAAAAAAGTAAAGGAAAAATCAGCTTAACAGATTATCTTCAGGAATTCAAAAAAGGGGATAAAGTTCATTTAAGAGTAGAGCCAGCTGCCCATGAAGGACTGTACTTCAGAAGGTTTATAGGCAAGGTAGGAGAGGTAAAATCATCGCAGGGAAGCTGCTACAAGGTTGAAATAAAAGATGGCGGTAAGAAAAAGGATATAATCGTTCATCCAATACATTTAAAGAAAGTTAAGGTGGGAAAATGAAAATAATCAAAGAAACTCCAATAACAATGGTTGAATTAAAGCAAGAGGTAGAGAAAATAAAAAAGAAAGAAAAAGAGCCAAATTTAAGGATTCAAAAGACAGAAGAATACCTTAATTTATTTGTTCATTTAAAGCCAGAAGGGGAGAAGGAGTTAAAAGAAAAAATAAACAAGCTGGATATTCCAAGGCTGAAGGAAGAGCATATAAACAAGATAATTGATATATTGCCTGTGGATATAGAAGACTTGAAAACATTATTGCAGGGCTATACTATAACTGTAAGCAAAGAGAATATGCAGAAACTAATAGAGGTTATGAATGATATTGCAAAGAAAAAGTAAAGAGGAATATGCAATAACCCTTGACTTTTTGCCAAACGGATACTTATTTGACACAAGGCCAAGCCACAAAAAGACTCCAATAGCGCAAGCTATAGGCAAGGAGAATTTTACTTTACTGGAATTAGTTCCAAAAAAAGATATATTTCTGCAGCCTCATGAAGAAGTCTATATTGGAGAAGGAAAGAGAGACAAAATTCATCATATAAATGGAAAATTAATATTAGAAAGATTAACTGCTACTGCCAAAAGCGAATTAAAGTATATTATCGAGGATCTTATTCATAAAAATGAAAAGAAATTTGTTGATTTTTTTAATAATGCCCAGCCCTTAACAACAAGGATGCACCAGATAGAGTTATTGCCTGGTGTTGGCAAGAAGCACATGTGGGAGATATTAGAGGTAAGAAAGGAAAAACTTTTTTCTTCTTTTGAGGATATAAAGAACAGGATAAAACTGATGCCTGACCCTGAGCAGACTATAATAAAAAGAATAATGGAAGAGTTATCTGGAAAGGAAAAGCACAGGATTTTTGTTGATGTTTGAAAATTTTATATTTTAAAAAGGTTGTTTTACTTTTGGAAGCACTGACTTAATATATTCCTTTATCTCTTCTATTTTTGCCTGAGGATTATTTTCTTTTTCTTTTATTTTATCTATACTAAAAACAATCATTTTCCTAAAGATATAATGGCCATGCGCGCTTTTAATAAAATAATCTCCCTTAAACTCAACATATTCTTCAAATTTTTTATTTATCTCATCAAGAAGTTCATTATCTTTTTCTTCTGTTCTTTCACTATGTAATTCACTTTTATATTCTGGTTTGCACCAATCACTTTCGCTTTTTCTTGCATATTCTAACTCTTTAAAAGCCGCATCAATATATCTAGAATAAATCTCTTGTCCATATTCTCTCCCGAGTTCCCAAAAATGATTAGGAATTGATATATATCCTATATCAAGCGCTAAAGAATGCCCTTTTGATACAGGCCGTAAATGAATAAGGCCACCTCTTTGTAGATTCTCATTTCTCATAATATCTATAAAAACATCTAAATATCCTTTTTTAAAATGTTTTTTTCCATAATCCAGTATCTTTTTATGCAAATCATTTCTTTTTTTATCGTATTCAGTTAAAGCAGACTTGAGTTTTTCAATATCATCCACTGTTACAGACTTACTATTCATAATCTCTATTTGATAATTGCGTGGCAAACAAAATCGAGCATCACCAAATTCATCTCCGAAGAAAGAGGTTATCTCACGTACAGACAGGTTATTATGCGTTCTTAATTCTGGCATTAGTTTTGTTGTAAAGAAATTCATTCCCTTGCTAAAATTCTCTAAATCGCACATTATATTATAGTAGGCTATGCAAGCCTGATAATAATAAGTATCGGGGTTATTTTTCTCAATATCCTCTTTTATTACATTTCCAGCTTCAACAACTTCTTCAAGGGTAGATTCATCAATTCTCTTTTCAATCATTATTCCAATCTTACGCATTTCTTTTTGAGTCCTTTTTTCTACAGGAATTTGTACAAATGCTTCTGTAAATTCAGCACTATCTAAAAGACTTTTTAACTCGAGTTTTTCATCATCAACAGAATAAAACATATCAAGATAACCATATTCTCTTACTAATGAAAGAGATACTATATCTCTAAGAAAATATCCATCCTCTTTAAGCTTAAAATTCTTTAATTTAAGAAAATCTGCTAAAGATTCTTTCTTAATTTTTGCCATGTCTTAAAGAAAGATTGCTGTTTTATAAATCTTATTATACTTTTAAAAAGTCAAAAATAATAGCATAATTGTAAAGAATATTTTACATTATTAAATCTATTGAATAAAAAGATTTATATATAAAATATGTTAGAAATAATAGAATTCTTGTAAAGAATACTATGAAAAATAAGGTGAAGATATATAGGAAAGGCCACGGCTTAACCCAGGAGCAGTTAGCCAATATAATCGGCGTTTCCAGGCAGACAATACATTCTATAGAAAAAGGCAGGTTTAAGCCGAATATTGAACTTGCATTTAAGCTATCTCACTTCTTCCATATATCAGCAGAAGAGCTCTTTATATTAGAAGAAAATATTGATATTCAAAAAATAAAGAATTTAGAGGGAGAAAAATGAATCTATTCGGATTAGGCGCTGGAATGATAGCAGTTTTAGCGCTGCTTATGCTCTGGGAAGGAATCTGGAAAGGCATTGCTTTGTGGAAAGCAGGCAGGAACAGTCAATTAGCTTGGTTTGTAGCAATTTTTATTCTTAATACAGCAGGAATACTGCCAATATTGTACATTTATTTGTTCCAGAAAAAGAAATAAATGAAAAAATTAGTTGTTTATTATTCAAGAACAGGTAAAACCAAATTTGTTGCTGGAGAGATAGCTAAAAAGCTAAAAGCAGATGCAGAAGAGATAATTGACAGCAAAAATAGGCATGGAATTCTTGGATATATAATAGCTGGATATGACGCATTTAAAGGAAAATCAACAGAGATTAATGAATCAAGGCATAACATAAGCAAATATGGCTTGGTTTTTATTGGATTTCCTGTTTGGGGAGGAAAAGTTATTCCGGCCATAAGAACTTACTTATTGAAAAATAAGCCAAAGAAATGCGTTTTATTCTGCACATATAATGGAGCTAATGATGTTAAGGCTTTAAACAATACTTCTTCTTTAGTCAAGGAAGTTATTTCAAAAAGATCTTTTAAAAAGCCTTTAAATGATAAGGAAAAAACAGTTAATGAAATTAAGAGATGGATGGAAGAGATTAATGTATTGTTAAGTTAATGATGATTCCCATTCAATAGAGTTTTCTTTAAAATATCTTTTTCTAAACACATCACTGATTAACTTAACAGCAAGGCACATAATATCTTTTAAGACCTCAGTAAACTCATCTTATCTTGTGGATTTGTCGTATTTATCTCCTATTGCATAGTTTCTGAAAGCGTCAAAAACATTTATAGAACGACTAAGAAGTTCTTCTTTTAAACATAATTCGTCACATAATAAAAATCTTCTATATCCTAATTGATATAGCCACGCAAGTTCTGAAAAGTCAGCACATTCTGGCACATTATAATTTCTTAATGAGTGTAAAACTCTAGAGCCTACCATTGCTTCAGCGTCTTTTTCTATTAAGTCTCTTGTAGCTCCGATAATTTCATGTGGCATATCCAACTCCACATAAAGATCGCCACGAGCTAACATCAATGATAAATTCTCTTGTTTTTTAAACTGGTTTCTTACATATTCCATTCCTTTTCGTGATTCGATTTTGGCAACAATTTCTGCATCATTACCAACATGTTCCCTCAATCTTGCAATATCTTCGTCACTTTCAACATAGGAAAGCATAAAACTATTTATACCTCTATTTTTAGCAATTCTTATTCTTTCTGCTTCGTATTCGCTAATTACATTACCTTTAATCTCAAATTCTGGGGGTCTTATATAAACTGGTTCGCATGGAACAACCTCTAATTTTGGCCCTCCCTCAAAAATGAGAATATCTCCATTAACCCCTATAAGAGTTGCATGATCAGTCCCATCCTTAAATAAAACTGTTTTGGGTAGATCTCGTATTTCGACTTGATGATTTACTTTTAATTCAAGGTGATTTTGATAAGGCATTGATTGGACTACACGAAGCTGTCTTGCTTTTACATCAAAATATAATCTTGCGCCATTAAACTTAGTCGCATTATTAACATCTTCAGCAATTCTTTCTAAAGAAAAAGTTATAGGCCCATTAAGTCTTATTCCATCAACTCGAGAATCCTCAATTGTTTTTCTAAAATGAGGAAATGAAGACCATAAAGTAATATGAAGTTCTGGATACTCATTCATTTTTTCTCCTAAATTAAAGGATCAGCAGGTTTTCCTTTGCTTTTTCTAGTCCTTAAAGATTGTCCTTTATGAGAAGGAAGTGCTTTATATTGTGTAATCGAACTTAAAGTTTTCATTACACTTTTTACTTGATCCAGTCTTTGTCTTTGTGACAATTCCTTATCAAAATACGCATTCATCCCAGTATCATTTGCTACTATGCCGAGAATTACGTCAACTACTCTTTCTGGTTGTGGGAGGATAGCTATACGATTCGCTCCCAAAAGGTTCCTCCATTGTTTCTGTATTTCTTTATCATTATCACTCATACTATCCTGATCAAAATTCTTATCATATAATTTTCTTATTAAATATACAGAACATTTCTGCATCAATTCTCCAATGACTTGGTTAGTTGATAATCTCTCTTTTACAGAAACGCGAGCCCATTGCTCTGCTTGATCATTGTTTACAAAATCGTAAACTCCTTCGTCTCCTATAAAAATAAATATGGGTTTAGTGGCATTCGGCATTTTTACATTTCTTGCATAATACAATGCTGCAAGTTCGTAACTTTCTCGCATTTGTCCTCCACCACCGCCTTCAATTACTAAAGCTCCAAGTCTATCGTCAAGTGATTTACCAGAATCAAATCTTTGGACCTGCAAAGGATATTTATCGCAGTACGCATCACCAATTGCCGCAAAACTTATTTCAGGATCTTTATCTTTAAAATATGCTTTTTTAAGTTCCCCATATAATAAAGGTAATTTGTTAAATATTATCTTAGGCCACTCTTCCATAGAACCTGTTACATCACATGCTATAACTAATGGCGCTTCACTCTTTGTTTCTAATGATTGTGGAACCAAATCATCGATGTTTCTTCTAATACTCCTCCTCGAGCTAGATGAACTCGGAGTTGAATCGTAGCTTCTAGGTGCCGATTTTCTCGCAGAAGGGTAAGAGTATGCTCCACTTCCCCCACTGTCACCTCCCCATTCCATACATCCCATTATTTTTCCCCCGATTATTTACCTTGTTAAATAAAAGTATAAAGTAATTATAAATCTTTCGTTTATGTACTACTTTAAAGTTTATATAAACCTACAATCCATTTATCTGTAGTACGTTCGACCTCCTTCTTCCAAAAGCATCTATTCTTATCTTACCCAATGTTTCCACTAAATTTTCCTCTTGCCATGATGGACGACTCTTTATGTCATATCTAATTAATCTCTCAATGAATGCTCTGAATTGTTTTGGTACATCTGAAGATATTTTTTTCCTTTCTAAAGCAGATTCGTCATCTCCATTTAAAGCATAAATCATAGTCATACCTAAACTATAAAAATCAGTTTGCGGTAATGGCGGAGAAAGGTCATTTATTTGTTCTGGGGCAGCGAAATAAGGTGTAAATCCTAAACTGGTCGAACTCTTCTTTGGTCTTATCGTTGAAAGACCGAAATCGATAAGTACAACACTATGCTCTTTTGGATTTATCATAATATTTCCTGGTTTAATATCTCCGTGAACAACCCCCCTATAATGTAAATATCCTAAAACAGTTAGGCTTCTCTCTGTTATCCATGCTACATGTTCTGGTTCTAATTTACCAACTTTCTTTATTACTTTTTCTAAAGTTGGATGTGGAATATAACTCATAACTAAAGCTATACTATCATCGTCTAATCTTAGTATATCTCGCATAGCTGGTAAACCATAATGTCTAATATCCCATATAGCTTTTGCCTCATTTAATAAAATCTCTTCATCTTCAGCGGAGATTCTGTGGCTATGTTTAATACAAACTAATTCTTCTAACAAAGTATGCTTTCCTTTATATGTAGAACCAAACCCCCCTTCTCCAATCTTTTCCAAAAGTTGATAATTTCCAATTATTTTACCATCGTGATTAAATCGCTTTTTATCATACTCTTCCCTATGATTAATTAAAGCATCTCTAGCGATGTTAATTAGGGTTGCTCTTCTGTGACTCCCTCCCTTATCTGGATGGTTATGTGTCATCAGAGCTTTGTAAGCTGCATTAACTACTTCTTCACTAGCATTACAACTTACTTGTAAAACTTTATAAAAATCTCTTAAAAGACCTTTCTCATCATACCATTCTTCATACTTAACCATTTTTTTTTTTTTAGCTGCCTCTACATCGTTGATTATAAAAATTATTTATAAATCTTTCGTTTATGTAACTACTATAAAGTTTATACTAATAATGCAGAGATTAAAAAAAAAACTTTAAATACAAAGAATTGTGAAACAATTCGTGTAATTTAAAATAAAAGATTTTAAATAATGCGCAAATAAGAATTCTGTTATGCATATTGACAATTACGAGTTTGGAAAATACATTATTGATGGAAAGCAATATGAATATGATATTAAAATAATCAATAACAAAATAAGCTTCTGGCATGATCATGGATTAAATTTAGAAGATGTTAAGGAGCTAGTTGCTGCCAAGCCCTCAACCATAATAATTGGAACTGGATATTCCGGAGTTATTCAGGTAAATAATGATATTGTCGAGTATATTAAAAAAAATAAAATAAAATTAATAATAAAAAAAACAAAACAAGCCTGCGAGGAATTTAACAAATTAAATGGAAAGAAAAAAGTTGCTGCCATCTTACACGGCACCTGTTAAGATTATAATAGTGGTAATTGCAGTATTTTTAATAATGTTATTTTTTTCTTCTTTCTATGTTTTCTATAATTCAACGCATCCTGAAAAAATTATCAGCCAGGAAACGCCGTTGAAATATGGCTATAATTATGGGGATGTTGAATTCAAAAGCGATAATCTAATCTTAAAAGGGTGGTTTATTTCTGCTAATAACTTTACAACAAACAAGGTTATTATTGCTTTGCATGGCTATCCATTTGACAAGGGAGATATATTAAATCAAACTTTATTCCTGCTAAAAGATTATAATTTGTTGTTATTTGATTTCAGGTATTTTGGCTTTAGCCAAGGAAAATACACAACTCTAGGCCTTAAAGAGCAAGCTGATGTTTTAGCAGCAATTAATTATTTAAAATCAAGAGGATATACTGAAATTGGAATATTGGGCTTTTCAATGGGCGGAGCAACAGCATTAATGGCAGCTGAGAAAACCCAGGAAATTAAAGCTATTGCAGCTGACTCTGCTTTTGCAAATTTAGATATGGTATTTAGAAAAGAAAAATTTGACAATGTGCCTGTTAAAGGAATATTATTATTTACAACAAGGCTCATTTCAAAAACTTTGCTGGGATTAGACACAAAAGAGGTTTCTCCTATGGATTCTGTTAAGAATTATGATACACCAATCTTAATTATTCATTCAGAAAATGATGATTATGTTAATGTTGACAATGCTTATTTAATCAATAATAATGCAAGGAATCCTGAGCTGTGGATTGTTAAAGACAGCAATGCAAAACACGCTTTGGAATATAATGCTGTTAAGGAAGAATATGAAAATAGAGTTTTAGAATTCTTTAAAAAGCGGGTTTGATTAGAATTTTATTTAAAAAATAGTTACTACTTTTGAAAGACTATCAAATAGAAAGATTTAAATAATCATTATAATTATTTTGTTTTATGGGATACGGAACAGCTTATGCAAGTGATATGATTTCCTATATCACGCCTAGGGAAGCAAGATTTTTAGATAGACTTTTTGTTAAAGCTCTAAGAAATACTAGCTTTGGAAGAAAAGAAAAAGAAAGAATTGAGGCTGGACAAAAATCTGGAGAAGATTTAGTTTTTACTCTAGACGGCAAAGATATCGATAGGATGCATGGAGCTGAAACATTGTATAATCAAACAGGTTTTTATTTCTTCGGCGACAATGAATTTGCATTTAGAAGATTCAATGATGCACCAGAATATTCTATGCCACTAAGTGCAATCCAAAAATTGCATATAGGGATAGCATCACCAAAAATTTTAGAAAGACTTCCTGAATCTCTTGATAAAGCATTAGTTGAAATTGAGAGGAGATGCGCCCCTTCAAGAATTAAACCTGATGCAGTTTATGATAAACCCGAGTTTAGAGATGGCGCTTGGCAATTATATGTTCAAGCTCAAAAATTGGTTCCTGAAGTTTTAACAAATATTCATGATAGAAGAACAATTCAAAGACGTTTTGAAACAGAACAAAATAGAAAACCCGTTGATACCTTAGAACTCTTAATAGAATACCGATAAATAATTCTTACCCTTCTTTTATTCTTTAACTTATTCATATAACAAACTTTATAATAAAAATAATACTAATTCTAACTATGGAAATATCAAAGAACATTGAAATTATTGACCTTGCATTATATTTAAAAAAACATAAAGCTTTGATAATTGCTGACTTGCATATTGGGTATGAGGAAGAACTCAGAAAAAAAGGCATATTAGTTCCAAGATTTCAGTTTAAAGATACTTTTAACAGGCTAAGCAAAATTCTAAATAAAACAAAACCGAAATTAATCATTGTAAATGGAGACCTAAAACACGAGTTTGGAACTATTTCTGAGCAGGAATGGAGAGAAACTCTAAAGATTTTGGATTTATTGACAGAACATGGAAAAGTTATCTTGATTAGGGGAAATCACGATAATATCCTTGGCCCAATTGCAAGAAAGAGAAATGTTGAGATTAAAGAGCATTACAAAATTAATGATGTATTAATATTACATGGAAATAAGATTCCAGATAATAAACTATTAAAAGATATTAAAACAATAGTTATTGGCCATGAGCATCCTGCAGTATCATTAAGGGATAAAACCAGAGCTGAAAAGTTCAAATGTTTTTTAAAAGGGAAATGGAAGAGAAAGACATTAATTGTTATGCCTTCATTCATCACAGCAACAGAAGGAACAGATATATTGAATGAAGGCCAGGATATATTAAAGAAGAAGCTTATAAGCCCGTTCTTAACTAATATAAATAACTTTGAAATATTTATTGTTGAGGATAAAGTTTATAGGTTTGGGAAAGTTAGAAGTATAAAGTAATTAAATAATCTCTATTTTATAATCTTTTATGTTTCTATTGTCTAAAGAAAGAATAGTAGCAATAGCTAAATCCGGATGTTTTGAATAATAACCTTTTGCACGTTCATCATTAAAATTTAAGTTAGCTCTAAATTCATCAATCTTATGAATAACCGCATCTGCATACCTACCTGGAACATCAACTAATTCAAAATAAAAACCCCCACCACCTTCTTTTTTTTCAATGGTTTTTCCATGAAATCGAAGTTTAGGTTTTTGATTAGATTCTCTTTCTTCTGTTCTCAATGGGGTATGTATCGCATTATAAAATTCCCTGTAGCTACTAAATGTTAAAACTTCTCCTATAGGACTATAATCAAAAATTCTTTCTTTTTCCCGAGTTTTTTCTTCTGCTACTTGTTCATTAATAGTACTTACTGGCGAAACTTCTTCAGCTTCAGCTATACTTTCATCTATAGTGTTTTCATTAGCTTCTGCAACCTCTCTTAATCTTCCTAATGTTTCTCCTGATATTAAATCTCCAATTGTTGCCATTTTATTACCTTAATATACATATTGTAAAATTCAGCCTTTATAAATCTTTCTATTTTTACCACTATTAAGTTGTTAATAAATAAAAAACGAGTAATTATCACTTATAAATTTTACTTATAACATCTGACTTGGTGATTAACCCTTTTATCTTTCCGCTGTCGCTAACCAAAACCATTGGAAAGAACTTTAACAGATTAGAAACAACATCAACGCTGCTGTTCATAGGCACAATTGGAGGAGAGTCTTTCATTATGTCTTTTATCTTTCTCTCATGGCTTCCTTTTATTATTTCATCCAATAATATAGATTCTGAAACTAATCCAAGGCATTTTCCCTTGTCAATCACAGGCAACTGGGAAATCTCATTTTTTTTCATTTTCTTTATCGCTTCATTTATCTGCGTACTGGACATTACAGAAATCATTTTTTCCTGCATTATCTCCTTTGCTGAAATCTTTTCCTTCCCTTGTAATTCAGATAAAGCATCAAATATCTTCTTGGCATTTCCATATGTAGGATCCAATAGTCCAGACTCGATTTTAGCTATTAATGACTGCGAAACCTTTGCTCTGTATGCTAATTCAGCCTGCGTAATGCCAAGCTGGTTTCTTATTGTTTTAATATCTTCCAGGCTTATCATATTAAAGGAATAATTTTAGCTTATTTATATTCTTTTCGGAATAATTGCCTTGCCTTATATCTTGCTAAATAATGTTTATGAAAGATGAGATTATTTTTTATCATATCTATAACTCCTTGTTTTGCAAATTCCATGTCTAATTCGCCTTTTGCATCATAAGGCTGTTTAATAAGAAAAGGAGATTTATCTTTATAATATGATTTTTTGAATAAACCAAATTTTTTAAAAATATGATTAATATACTCTTCAAAATTTTCAAGCAATGGGATGTTCTTCTTCAGCTCAGGCATAATTTCTTTGAATCTTTGAATTTCATCATAATGGGGATAGAAAGAAGTTCCGGCTTTCATCATCTCATTCATATAGCACCAATCTTCATAAGAATCAAGATCTTCTAATGTTGCTGGATCATTATTTGTTTTTAATACTTTTATTTTCATATCTGACAACAAGCAAAGAATGTCTTGAAAAGAAGAAAGGCTTATCCTTGGAATGCCTCTGTCGAAAGCTCTTGTATATTGCTCAATTAAAAAAGAAACTATTCTTATCTGCCAATTTGCTCCAGGAAATTTGCTTACTAATTTAGGAATTGCCCTGAGAATAGCTGGCTCTCTCCAGTATTCCCATACTATATCTTCAATTTCCTCTTTTCTTATAGGAACCTTCTTATCTTTATGTTCAGAATAAAATTTTCTATAATCACTATAAGCAATTCCTATTAAATTATATGGCAATTTGTTTAAATCAACCAAAAATATATTTGGCTCTTTTACATCAAACCTTCCTACTCTGAGATGAAAATTTCTTGGAAAATATTTTCCAACTTTTTCCTTTGTATTAAGGTTTAATACAGCTTCATATTTTCTATGTTTTCGATTTCTAATTATTTTACTGATGTCATAAAGAAAAGGAACATCTGCCGGGGAAATGTAAACAAGCTCATGGCTTGGTTTTAGGATAGACCTGCCTTTTGATAATGTATTTTCAAGGCTTAATTCTTTTCCTTCATCTTCAAAAATAATTTTTTGCTTTGGTTTGTAAAGCTCTATAAATGCTTCTATAACCGTTTTAATATCTCTGCTTCCGACAACCGCTATCTTTTCTAATCCTGATTTTGTTAAATTCATCAAAACATAAACTATTGCTGGAACACCATCAATAAGATAAAGAAATTTTAAATTGTCAATCTCAGCCTTGCTGTCTCTTAAGATTAAATGGTTAATGTAGAAGTTTCCTGCTCTTCTCTCCTTTTCAACCTGCTTTAAAACAAGATCATCAACATTTCCTTTTAAAGAAGAGTCGTCATAACTAGCCATTACTAATCCTTTAGTCGTTTCTTTATTTCTAATTCTTTTTCTGTATATTTTAATTAATCTATTCAGTTTATCTTCAAAATCATCAGCCATTTTAATAAAATAATGGAAAAGCATAATATTTATAAAGCATTTGAAATTACATTTCTTTAGGATAAGTCAGTTGCTGCTTACTTATGCCAATATCGGCTTATTCTAATACTATGGCAAAGATGCATTCAAGAGCAAGGGGAAGGGCAAGAAGCAAAAAGCCCTTAAAAAAAAAAAAAAATGTCTGGCTTAGGTATAAGGCCAAGGAAATTGAATTGTTAATAGTAAAGCTGGCAAAAGAAGGGAATTCCAGCTCAAAAATAGGCTTAATCTTAAGAGATGCTTACGGCATACCAGATGTCCATTATTTAATAAAAAAAAAAATTACACAGATACTAGCTGAAAACAAGCTGTTATCAGAAATTCCAGAAGATTTAATTTCTTTAATAAAAAAACAAAAATTAATAAAAAAGCATTTGGAAAAAAATAAGCAGGATAAATCCTCTTTAAGAGGCTTGCAGTTAACAGAATCAAAAATTCATAGATTAACAAAATATTACAAAAGGATTAAAAAAATCCCTGAAAATTGGACGCTGGAAGCAGCAAAATTAGGAATATCTTAATTATTAAAAAAAAAAAAAAAAAAGGCTGATAGATTGGATAAATATGAAGAATTTAAAGAAAGAATAAAGAGAAGCGTTGAGGAATTCAAAAAAATAGGAAAAAGAGAGACTATAAGGATAATCAGCCATTTAGACTGCGATGGAATCGCTGCCTGCTCCATATTGATTAAGGCTTTTAACAGGGAAAACAGAAAATATTCCATATCTATAATCCAGCAGTTAAATGAAAAAATAATAAATGAATTAAAAAATGAAGATTACTTTTTTTTTTTTTTTTTCTGACTTGGGAAGCGCATACAGCGAGCTAATCTATAAAAGTTTTAAAAATGTTTTTATCCTTGACCATCACAAACTAAATAAAAAAGATAACAATATAACCCATATTAACCCGCATCTATTCAATATTGACGGCAGCAAGGAAATATCCGGGGCAGGCGTAGCTTATTTATTCGCAAAGGAATTAAATGAAAAAAATAAAGATATGGCCCATATAGCTGTCATAGGGGCAATAGGAGACATTCAGGAGAATAACGGCTTTCTAAAGCTGAATGATGAGATTTTGCAGGAAGCGATAAAACAAGGAACAATAAAAATAAAAAAAGGGCTAAAGGTTTTTGGCTCCTACACTAAGCCATTGCATAAGGTTTTAGAGTACTCCTCTGATATTTATGTTCCCGGCGTTACTGGAAGCGAAACAAATTCAATTAAATTTTTGCAGAATCTTGGCATTAATCCAAAGAATGGCGACGGCTGGAGAAAAATGACTGAATTAAATGAAGATGAAATGCAAAGGCTGATTACAGCTATTGTCATTAAAAGAGATAGCCAGAGCAATCCAGAGGACATTATTGGATATTCCTATATCTTAACAAAAGAAACATATGACCAATTAAAAGGGGCAAAGGAATTTTCAACAATATTAAATGCCTGCGGAAGACTAAACAAAGCGTCTTTGGGAATAGGCTGCTGCTTAGGCGATAAAAAAAATAAGAAAAGAGCAATTGAAAATCTTGTTAATTATAAAAAAGAGATTGTAAATGCAATGAATTGGTATAATGATAATAAAAATAATAAAAATATAATCAAAAAAAAAGAAAAATTTATTATAATCAATGCAAAAGACAATATTTTGCCGACAATAACAGGAACATTAGCTTCAATGTTAGCCAGGAATAATGAATTTGAGGAAGGCACATTGATATTGTCAATGGCTCAGCAGATGGATGATACAACAAAAGTTTCTTTAAGGGTTGTTGGAAAGAATAAAAATGATTTAATGGAAATAATAAATAAAATTACAGAAAAAGTGGATGGGGATGCAGGAGGCCACAAAGATGCCGCAGGAGCAATCATTAAAACAGAAAAAGAAGAGGAATTTGTCAAAGAAGCAGAAAAAATATTAAATGAAGCTACTTTAGAAGAAAATATTTCTTAAAGCTTTATTTTTATCCCTTCTATATGCGAAGCAACATCTGATCCTTTTTTTGTCAAGCTTAGTAATTTTAATCTTCCTTGCTTTTCAAAATTGACTAATCCTGCTTTTTCCATTTGCTGCAGTATTTTTACAACATGGGAATATGTGCAGTCAATCTGTTTTGCCAGAGACGATGCATAAATATCTGTTTTTGTGTTATACAAATTTGTCAACATCATAGCTGGTTTTTCACGAAAAAAAACGCTAAATATCCTTTTTTCATCAACCATTAATAACCCCCTCTTAATATTTTAAATATATTTTTTAATATATATGATATTATATATTTAAATGTTTTGTTTAAATTTAATAATATATTAAGGAAAACATCAATCATTTAAAAATCTTATGTTATTTTGGTTAAGTCAACTTAAGTGGGAAAGCTTATTTTCTTAGAGTTCTAAAATAAATCTGAACGATAGCTAAAATGCAAAGCAGCTAATGCTATCGTTAGGAGCAAACAAAATGATACAAACAGATTTGTATAGCTTTAGCTATAAAAAAGGTTCGCTTTTGCCATGGTGCAAAAGATGCGGAGCACAGCATTTCTATA
>Ga0209542_10006552_pt1 | contig 22596 bp, 18 predicted proteins | sample RifCSPhighO2_01_FD_184028 | JGI IMG/M metagenome (GOLD analysis project Ga0209542, IMG submission 184028) | Soil microbial communities from Rifle, Colorado - Rifle CSP2_plank highO2_0.1 (SPAdes) (version 2) | ecosystem: Environmental > Terrestrial > Deep subsurface > Rock core/Sediment ... | reverse complement strand
TGCCAGTCTGACAGTCAATCCTGTTTCCTCCTCTCAAATCAACCTGTCTTGGAATCCATCAACAGACAACGTGGCTGTGACGGGGTATGATGTCTACAGGAATAATATCAAGGTAGCCACTATCACCACCACCTCATATGGAGATACCGGACTCACTCCTTCCACTACCTATTCGTATTTTGTCAAAGCCTTTGATACGACCGGTAATATCTCTCCTTCTTCCAATACTGTTTCTGTGACTACCCAACCGGCTCAAAGTTACGGAGCAATTACCGGTACAACTTATTCTCAATCCGGCAGTGCACTCTCCGGAGTCAGGGTGTCAGTCAGAATTGGTGGCTCAAACAAGAATTATTCTACCAATTCTCAAGGGGTATTTAACATTGCTAATATTCCGGCCGGTACATACTCTTTAAACTTTAAAAAGCCAGGATATTTAAGCCAAACCATAAACGTTGCTGTTAAAAGCGGGCTGACCTCAGTTGTAAATGCGACCTTAATTAAAAAATGAAAAGCTTAAAGAGTCAATCCGGTTTTATGCTGCCGATACTGATATTGGCAGCAGTAGCAATATTTGCCGTTGTAGGCTACCTTTATTTTCGAAGTCTGGAAATAGAAAAACCGGCATTATTAAGTAAGTTTGAGGAGCAGGTGAGTGACAAAGCAAATCTGGACAATTGGGTTAAAACTCCGGCTGAGATAATGATTACCAAAGACGGTTTTGTGCCCTCTTCTGTTTCGATTATGGCCGGACAGCAGGTGACTTTCATCAATCAAGACACAAATGTCCATCGGGTTATTCCATCTCCTCCAAGCACCAGCAAGAGCTTGCCGGAATTTGACAGTGAAGATTTGCAGCCGACAGACTCTTTTACCTACTCTTTTGAGAATATTGGCACCTTCACCGTCAGTAACAATAAAAATTTGGGGGGATATAAGGCTACCGTGATAGTAAATTGATAGCGAGAACCAAAGGCTTCATTTCTCCCCAATTGGGACCAATTTTAAGATCAACTATCACTGGCACAGAAAGTTCCAAGGCATTTTCCATCTTTTCTTTGACCATTTTCGCTGTCTCTTTGACTGATTTGGGGTCACATTCAAAGAGTAATTCGTCATGAACTTGAAGAATCATCGCACAATCGTTTTTCGCTGTTCGTTGTTTGTTTTTAGCGAATGACGAATGACGATTAACGAGTTCCCGATCTATCTCCACCATAGCTTTTTTAATCATATCTGCTGCCGTATTCTTTGATATTACACCTTCGCTGTCGAAACGATGACTTCCAGGAACACTTAAGGTATAGGTAGTCTCAATCTGATCAAGTTTCTCTATTTTTATAATTTCATTGTAATGATAAATGGGTGTTTGCAAATCAATATTATTACGCTTCAACCAAATTCGAAAGTGATACAAAGACGAAGAACCGCCATTCTTCCACCGACTATACAATACAGCATCTGATGCTGTAGCGAACTGGCTTTTTTGAAGATGACCTCCTAAGAACACTGTTTCCTTCACTAGAAATCGTGGTACCAGTCTATTTAAATAACGATTATAATAAGACATTTCTCCCTGCTGTAGCACCTGAGCCAACGCATTTCGATGGATGTCAAGACGGTAAGATATTTTACCGTTGTACATATAAGGTCCTCTAATTTGACTTTCTGTTCCTATAGTCCGAAGTAAGAGTTGTATTTCCTGTAACAATTCTCTTTGGCAAAGATGAATGTTTGGGTTATTATCTTTCTTTACTCCATTATATCCATCAGAATCCATAATTCCTTTAACGAAAGTGCAACGGTTTTCTAAAGACTCGGTAAAAATACGAGAAGGCAAGCGTTTTGTATGGGCATTCCTCCCGCTAAGTAACCCTAAGACTTCAAACAGTTTTCCAATACCTTGTGAATGAACTGTAACTGCATAACGAGTAGATAATTTAACGGCTGGACGATGAATAGTTTTACGCTTAGTAGGATGTAAACCTAGCGATGTAAAAAACTCAATACACTGTCCCAGCTTTTCGCTTTCGTGCTCTCCAAAATAGTAAGTAAGGGAATAAACCCAGGCCCTATTCCAACGCTTGTGTAGATATCCATCCCCAATATAATATCCCAGCCAATACCAGAATTCCTTGTTTAAACTTATGTTCAATGGAATTCCATTATGAACTTTAGGACTATGCTCATAATGAAACTGTTTAGAAGAAAATTCATGAATAGCAGGCATACTAAAACATACTCTCATACCAGCTTTTAGCTCCGGGAATTCTTTCCATTCGTAACCATTTTCATTAACAGTTAAAACTTTATGCCTTACATCACATTTGAATATTTGTCCATTAGAAAATGCAATTCTTGCTAGTCGTGCTTTTCCTCTATCTAATACTTGATACTCTCTCCATTGACTGCCATCCCAAATATAAGAAGGTTTTCCCTTTGCAACATAGAGCTCGCCTATTGGAATATATCCAGAAGAAGTAAGAATTTTTGTCTCCCAAGGAAGACAACCTTGAACCGGATGGTTGACTGCCGCCCGCTCACCTGCTGATTTGATCATCCTATTATCAGCTTTTAGCTCCGGAATATACCTTTTCCTACCCCAAATGGTTTCCACATAGCCATTCTCATAACCAAAGGCCAATATCTCCTCCATCCACTTCCTGACTTTAGGAAACTGCTCAAAATACTCGAGGATATATTGTTGGGCCAGCTCATACGCTACACCCAGCTGCCGCGACAGCGCGTGCGGCCCTTGCCCATAAAGGGTAGCAAAATTCATGGTTTTACCTACCATCCTCTGCTGCTTGGTGACTTTATCGATCGGGACTTTAAAGATTTTTGAGGCAGTTAGAGCATGAATGTCTACTCCTTCTTTAAAGGCTTTTTTCAAACCCGGATCATCTGCCAGATGAGCCATGATCCTAAGCTCAATCTGTGAATAATCCGCTCCTAGTAAAATTCTACCTTTTGGAGCCACAAATGCTTTCCTAATTTCTCCCCCTGCTTCACCTTTTATAGGGATATTTTGTAAATTAGGGTCTTTGGAAGAGAGTCTGCCGGTAGCCGCTCCCTCTACATTAAAAGTCGAATGGATTCTATTATCAGAACCTATGTATTTTGGCAATGCATCTATGTATGTTGAAACCAGCTTAAACAGTTGTCTGTATTCAAGTAATAACGGCAGGACTGGGTGGGCTGTTGCTAGTTCGCGCAGAGTAGCTTCGTCAGTGGAACGGCCGGTTTTAATTTTCCTGACCACCGGCAGTTTCAATTCATCAAATAACACTTCTGATAACTGCTTTGGACTGTTCAGATTAAATTGATGTCCTACTTTTGAGTAAATATCCTTTTCAATCTTAGCTAACCTGGCCTTTAGCTGCTTGCCAAACTTGCTTAAAAATTTCAGATCTACCAGTACTCCTGTCTCCGACATCCTTTTAAGAATTGACTCAACAGCTTTATCTAAATCAGTAGTGTTGTTAGACGAAGGAGCGAAGTCAGCAGCAGAGGGAGGTTGTCTCCGAACGCCGCGAGCTCTAGACCCCGCACCGTTTATGGTGCGGGGCGTATCCGAGGTCCGATCCATATCGGACCGCAGGACGCTTGCGTTAGCGAGCAAGTGAGTGGGGCTGCCGACCGAAGCAATACTCAATAATCTACTTATTAAGCTCTTGAATTCCAGCTCCTCAAATAGTTTAACTACTTTCTCTTTATCAAAGTCATGAACTACGCACTCTTTCAAGTTAATCTTAATTGGCGCTTTTAAATCCAAAGTGGCCAGTTTCTTACTCATGACTGCAGATTCTGCTCCTTCGGAAAGCAGTGTCTGCATGCGTTCAGGTAAGGTTTTCAGGTTTTCTGCTTTGTAAATTTGCTCAATTGACCCAAATTGGTGGATCAATTTGGTAGCTGTCACATCTCCAATCCCAGCAACTCCGGGAATATTATCTGAAGCATCCCCTGCCAACCCTTTATAGTCAGTCAGCTGTTTGGGGAAAAAGCCATATTTGGCCACAAACTCCTCTATTCCATACAGCCCCACATCTGCCATAGTTTTTTTAGGCATAAAAACTTTGATTTTTTTATCAATCAGCTGCATGATATCCTGTCGCAATTACAATTTCCAGATTCTTTTTTTCAGCTTGCAAGGCCAAAGTACCAATCAAATCATCCGCTTCGTATCCGGACAATTTAAACTCCGGGATACTAAATGCCTTAACAATCTCGTGTACCCTCTCGTATTGATTGGATAAACCCTCATCAGCCGGCCCCCGGGTGGCTTTGTATTGGGTATAGGCTTGATGTCTGAAGGTTGGTCCTTTTTCATCCCAGGTAATAGCCAAATATTCCGGGTGAAGTTCCGAAATCACCTTTAAAATCATGGAAGAAAAACCATAAACTGCATTGACCAGTTCACCTTTAGAAGTAGTAAAAGGCGGGGTGGCATGATAAGCCCGGTGAAGCAAAGCGTTGCCATCTACTAAAACCAATCTCTTCATAATACAAGTGATTTTAGCAGAAATTCACCCTTTTAGCTCGCTTGGAGAGGTTACTGTGAGGTAACAATGCGAGCACCAATTAATTCAATAGCTACTCCTGCCGGAGCGGCAATAATCCAGGGGTCACCAGGATGCACGAAAGCATAAACTACACCGGCAGCAATAGGCAACCCAAAATAAACCGCTGCCAAAGCTTTTCCTCTAACTGGTCCTGTTTCCTGTCTAAATAATTCAGCTAACCTCATAGGCGCTAACGATAGAGAAAAAGCTCTTTCCGGACTGTTTGTATCCCGCTCAATTGCCATATGCCGGGATTATATCATACTAAAAGAGCAGTATTTTTAAGCGGAAAAAATATTAAGCTGCTTTGGGCAGGGAGAATCTTCTGGGTATTTTGGGCAACCTTCTATCACCAAACATCAAATCGACATTTCCCCTTTTAAATATATCAATAAAATCACGCCATGCTTGCCTACCTCGTTCTCCTGCCCTGACCAGACTATCCCCCACAAAAAGATTGCTTACCCCTAACCTATTTATGGCCAAAATTGATTGATTTAAACGGTTTCTTTTGTCAGGATTTAGAGGAATATCTTCATCAGCTATATGAATACCATCCAAAATTAACCCATGAACACCTTTAAAAAGCAGAGTTCTGCGGCCAGCTACCGCCACAGCATCATGATACATACCTGTATTTGATTTAGAATATAGTTGCAATAACCCCGGGATTCTCTTAAGAAATGGAACAGTTTTCCCAATGACGGGCATCCCTTCGGGGTTTGGCAATGCGCTATCCATGGTAATTCTCATACCGTTAAATAATCCAATGCTTTCCATCATCGGAGCGCCACAGCCGATAATTTCAATCTCTTTGCCTAACTCGCTGCGGATGCGCTGCCTGATCTCCTCAAAAGTTTGCCTGTAATATTCAACCGAGGTCTTATCTTTATTCTGCAACTGGCCGGTAAATGGCACAGACAGATAATCTGCCTTAAAAACCTCAAACCCCATTTTGGCAAGATCCAAAAACCTATCAGCCAAATACGCTCTCACTTCCGGAATCGAAATATCAAGCGCCCTGGTTTTGGCAATATGCTTTTCTAGAAATCCAACTACAGGATTTGGCAACTTTATTTCTCTAGGATTACCCTTCTCATCTTTCATAAACCATTCTTTAGGCAAACCCTTCCCTTCCCCTGCAACTCTAAAAGGGCATACCCAAATACCCGGCTTCATCCCTGCCTCTTTCATCTTTTGTGTTAAACCCGCCAGATTTGGGAATTTACGTACATCTATCCTGAAACTACCGCTCGCTTCTTCCCAGCCATCATCAATGGTATAAGTATCATCAATGCCTTTTCTGGCTTTAATTTCTTCTTCTATTATCTTTTGGGTTATTCCCGGCCCATAGGCTGCCCAGGAAAAGCCAATTGCCCGATCCTTCATCAATGGAACATTACCTACTAGTTTTAACAGCTCCTTAGAAAAAACCACCATCAAGTCTGCATACTGATTCATGATCTTAGGTTTACCCAGTGCTGTTTCTTGGCGCTCCGGTTTAGCATGACCAAGAAAAATTCTGAAAGTAACAGGCCTTTGAGAAGTTACACCTTCGAGTTTTTTGGCAACTGTTACGATGATATTGTCACCCTCTTGTCGATATCTTATGCCTCCAATACCATCAAAGCTTGGAATCTCACCTAAAACCAGATTTTCTTTGCTTTCTCCATCCCTTGGATCTAGATTTCTAAAACCCAACCAACCATAACTTCTACCTTCTGTTTTGGGAATTTCCTCTCCTCCGGTTCCAGGTTCGATAAATGGGGTTGTTTTTCCGCCTAACGATTTATCGTATGTCCTCATACCAATCAATTTATCAGTCTCACCTGCCGTAGACGAAGACCAGGAACCCCACCCGCCGGGCAAAACTTGTAAATCCCCTTGTTGATCTTTTTTAAATCTAAAATCTAAAGAAGCTAATTGGTCTCCAGCATTTACCGGCACTGTCACTTCTAAAACCTGGCCAATTCTTTGACCTTCTTTGGTTAAAACATCCCTAAAAATAGGGTTAATATTAATTGCGCGGGATCCGTCCGGAGAATTAATTATTGCCTGAGTGGGAGTAACCCATCTTTCAGAAGCCCTAGAAGATTCTTGTTCTGGAATGGAAAGCTCTGGCCCCCCTCCTCCTCCACCTTCAGTCATAACTTTAATTATACCATTTTCTTGACTATAAGTTTAAATAAGAGTATCATTTGCCCCATGGTCGAATCATTTAGAGGAAAAGTCGTTTATCGATCGCAGGCAGAAATCGAAGAGGAGCGTCGCGATCTGGAACATACGAAAACTAAGCAACCACCGAAGGTGCATAGTATTAGAATCCCTTCTTTTAATCCTTTTAAGCTTCTGATGGCCTTAGAAGTAGCGGTTAATCCATATGCAGGATGGAGGAAAGAAGAAACCCGTACCCCACGCTATCTGAACTTCCAAAGAACAGACCCAGATAGCATTAGCATCTGGATTGATCCGAAACCTTAAGTCCAGATTCTACTGAACCATCCCTTATCTAAACAGCGTTTTGGCAAAGTCTAAATATTCCGGATATCCTTGCCTAGCCATGAGATACCACCACTCCACGCCCCAAAGATACATCTCATCAAAGCCGGTTTTTTTGGCATAATTTATATAAGATTCCATTTTCTGTACGGGAAACCGTTTTGCTTGTTGGGAAATATTTGTTAAAGGATCCCCATCTGCAAACCAAGGCTCTGCCTGCAGTTCTATCACTACTACCTTTTGATTACGGGGAGCAAAAATTTTCGCTATTTGAGATTTTAGGTTATAGAAATATGGCAAAGCCGGATAAGTAAAATAACCCATTACCGGGTTGGAGACTTCCCGATAAAGGGTGGTCCCAAATATATCCGAGAGTTGCATGGGTACTATCCAACTGCCTAACTCACCTGAGTCTGAAATAATTATTTTTTTACCATTTATACTTCTGACTAAGTTTGTCTCTGCCTTTAAAAAATTTCCATCAGTAGGGTCGCAACCCTCACCAAAAAATGGCAAGAATGGCTCATTTTCCACTTGCCAAGCCCATACTGCCCGGTGACTATCATACCTTTCTGCGGTTTTTTGGATAAATTGCAAAATTTTCTTCTTTCGCTCTTCCGTACTTAAACTTTTTGCCCAAGCAGGGATATGGCACTCCGGCCAACGAGGTTGTTTCACGCCTAAAACTAAAATGACTCTTGCATTCCTTTTACCAGCTTCAGCGAGCATAAAATCTGTTTCCGCAAAGTCATATTTTCCCTTTTCAGGCTCTAAAATATCCCAGTAGCCGGGGATTCTTAAATTTTTCACCTTAAGATCATCCAGCAACTCTACATAAGTTTTTTGCCAGTCCAAATTCAAATACCTGGCATATTTGGGGGAAAAGGTTATGCCAAATTGAACCTGGGAAGGGAAAGCGTAAGTTTTCTCAAAAATGACGCTGCCTAATAGAACAATTAGCAGCAGCGCCAAAAAACCAACTATAAACTTACCCATACAATCAATATACCTCATTTTGTGATATATTTAGAAGATTGTGAAAATTGCATATTTTACAGATACATTTTTACCTCAGATAAATGGGGTGGCTACAGCTTTAGCAAATCAAGCCACAGAACTTGGGGCAAGAGGCCATAATGTTTTAATTTTTACACCCAAATTAGATGAAATCAATCGCGAGAAATTTAAGGCTAAAAACGTCCAAGTAGTACACCTTCCTACAGTTCCGGCCCTCCTTTATCCTGAATTCAAGCTGGGGGTATTTGGACTACCAAAAGTCATAAAATATCTAATAAAGTTTAAGCCGGATATAATTCATCTCCATTCTCCTTTAACAGTTGGCATGGATGCGGTCATGGCGGCCAGATTTTTTAAAAAACCTCTGGTAGGCACTATTCATGTCTATTTGGCCGAATCTGGATACCTTCGTTGGTTCAAATATAAACTGGCAGTAAAACTTGTAGATAAAGCCGTGCGGCGCTTCTTAAATTTTATGTTTAGCCAATGCGACCTGGTGCTTGCCCCCTCAAAAATGCTGGTTGAAGAACTTAAGATGAATGACTTTAAAAAACCGATTTCCTATCTTCCCAACGGTATTAACTTAACAGAACCAAAATTATTATCAAACAAGCTCAAAGATGCTTTAAAGAGAAAATACGGCTTGAAAGAAAAAGTGGTATTACACTTTGGCAGGTTATCACATGAGAAAAATGTCGACATACTTATCAAATCCTTTCAACTTTTAACAAAAAAACATCAAAATGTCAGTTTGCTGATTATCGGTGACGGACCAACCAAAGAAAAATTAGTCAAACTAGCCAGGAAATTACGGATAGAAAAGCAGGTGGTATTCACCGGGTTCATAGAACACCAAACGCTCATTTCTTCCGGAATTTTGAGTATAGGTGATATTTTTGCAACAGCCAGTACTATGGAGAATAACCCAATGGTGGTACTTGAGGCAATGGTGTTCGGGTTACCTATTGTGGGAGTAAAACAAGCAGGGCTGATAGAACTGGTTTCAACAAATGGTTTTCTGGTTAAACCCGGAGATATCAAAGAAATGGCGGAAAAGGAGGAAAAGATATTATTTGATGAAGACTTGTCTGTCCGGATGAGAGAAAAATCGCTACAGCTTATAAAGCCATACTCCGTTGATAAGGTGATTGATAAACTTCTAAGATTATATCGCACCCTGTAAACATACCTTAGCCCGCTCCGCAAGTACCATTCTTTCAACTTCATTTAAGGCCGAAGAGCTGGCTTCTTTAGAAAAAAGAGAACACACCGGCAGTTTGACGGCAGATTGCACATCAGCCCTTTGGATTACCCTATTCATCGCAGACCTGATCGCCATTTTTGCTTTTGCATCTTTAGCCTCCGGATACATCTGCTCCAGTACTGTAAGATGCACCTTGAGTGCACCTTTGATCTTCAAGCCCAACTCGTCTTTTTCCTGATGCTTATCCGGCAAACGATTTAGTTCTGCCACATATCTTTCCAGTGTCGACTGTATCAGATCTTGACTCACGAAAAGAAGAGTTCTTGCTTCCCTGAGTCTTCTCTCGGCAAACTCCAACTCCCAGAGCATTCTGGTACGAGGGGTACCGGCAAACCTAATTTCTAACTTCTCCCTGATTGCTTTTAAAAAATAAAATGGTGAGGCAGGATGAAGTCTGGAGTAGCCAATATCAGGACCTTGAGCATAAGCCGGAAAAGTTAAAAGTGAAAAGTTAAAAATTGAAAGTGTAAAAAACAATAAAGCAAGTTTAATTGAAAATTTCTTCACTACCCTATTCTACCCTCTTAACTCGCTTTGGGCAATAATCCGGGTAACCAAAATTCTAAGCTGCAACTAAAAGCTTTTCCATTTCCACATCAGGAACCCGATCAACTTGTGCCACTGCCACTACCAGATGAATGACGCCGATAAAAGGTACACCAATACCAGGCCAATCACGAATTTGGAGACCACCGAGACGTACACCACCGACAAAAGCAAACCAGAAACCATTTTTACTTATATCAGTCGGATCCTTTGTTCTGCTATAGACCCACTCTTCACCCTGAGTAGCAGCATATGTAGGACCAAATAACCAAACACCGGTTTGATTCAGATGTTGAAAAGTAATATCTGATAAAGTAGCTGCTTCTCTCGCGATAATTTGAGTTATCCAGGGAAGACCCAACCTTTTACTACGACACTGTCCAGCCTCGGCTACTAATGTCTCTTGTGTAGTAATATCTTTATCAAAACTTCCTTCAACAAAAAACCTTTTTAGGCCCGGGTAAATAGCCATCTCAATTGGTCTTGAAGGTAAATCAAGTAATCCATCTGCAACCTGTGTTTTATACGATAAAGCAGGCTGCCCTTTTTCACTTTGGGCTACTTCTTGTTGTTCAATGGTTAGATATCTGGGAAGATAAATCTTTGCTCCATCTGCCAACAACCTCTCCCTTTCTAAAACAGTAAACTTATCCCTCAAAACCAATTGTTCCGGTGTTGCCATAGTCAGATTTTTAAACTTTAATTTTTCTTCTTCCCCACGATTTTTTCAAACTCGTCACCGTCCAGAGTTTCTTTTTCTAGAAGGACTTTGGCAACAACATCCAGTTTGGCTTTATGCTTTTTTAAAAGATCTTGTGCGCTTTTATAGCAGCTGTCCATGATTTTTTTGATCTCTGCATCCACCGCATCGTGCATCTTAGGTGAAAGTTCCGTCCCTTCATCCATCCCCCTCCAAATTCCAAACATCGGCCTGGGATTAACACTGATTGGCCCCAAAGAGGACATACCATATTGAGTCACCATTGCCCTTGCAATATTGGTGGCAACTTCAATATCGGAGGCTGCGCCGGTTGAGATATCCTTAAAAATTAGCTCTTCCGCTGCCTGGCCACCCAAAGCGGCCGTGATTTGTTCCAGCAAGCGAGATTTGCTCTCGTTTGACCGATCCTCTGTAGGCGGGAATAAGGTATGGCCGCCGGACATACCCCGGGAAACAATTGAAATCCGGTGTACCGGATCAACTTTTTTCAGGAAATGCCCGACAACTGCATGTCCTGCTTCATGATATGCAGACAGTTTCCTGTCCCGCTCCGATTGCATTCTTTTGCGCTGCGGCCCTAACTTTTCCTTGGTAGCTGCTTCTTCCAGATCTTTGCTGTCTATGGCAGTTTTCCCCTCGCGGGCTGCCAAGATGGCCGCTTCATTTAACATATTAGCAAGATCCGCTCCGGAAAAACCAACAGTCCGCCTGGCTAACTTTTCCGTACTCACCTCTTTGGTAAAAGGTTTACCTTTCATATGCAGCTCAATGATGGCCTTTCTCTCCTCCAGATCCGGCAGATTCAAAACTACGCGTCTGTCAAAACGGCCGGGCCTAATGAGGGCCGCATCCAAAAGATCCGGACGGTTGGTCGCAGCCAGTACTATGACATGGTCATTAGGCGTAAATCCGTCCATCTCCACCAATATCTGGTTTAAGGTTTGCTCTCTTTCGTCGTGTCCGCCGGAAATACCCATACCGCGTTGCCTGCCGATTGATTCAATCTCATCCACAAAAATGATGGCCGGAGCTGCTTTTTTGGCTTGAGCAAACATATCGCGGACCCTAGCCGCACCAACTCCCACTAACATTTCCATAAATTCCGATCCGGCTATGGAGAAAAACGGTACTCCTGCTTCCCCTGCTACTGCACGGGATAAGAGAGTGTTATGGTTTACAAATCCATTTCCTAAAAAACTATGTGTTTCGGGTACCGTAAAATCGTAAACCCTAGCTTGAGAATGACTCTTTTCTATCACTGGTGAGAAGAATAATTTCGCTTCCAGTAAGTTCCTTAAATACTCCAGATGTGGTATCTTTACGCCCAAAGAGTTGGCATAGCTCACATACTCGCTCAGAGTCTGTCGGGAAACCCTGCCTCGCCTTCTCACCTTATCGATGACTTTCGATAACTTTTCATTGCTCAACTTAAGTCTGGATATCTCTCTCCAGGATTCCTCAATTAAAGCTGCAATACCCGGTATAACATCAATATTTGTGTTAACTCTCAACATCTTTTGCGAATGTCCTTCAAGTAGTACCTGTTTCCTGGTTAGCCGAAACCCGACTGTTTTAGAAAAATCTACAAATGCAGAACCTGTTATGCTCAATCTGTAAACATTGCGGTAATATCCATTTTCCGGCTTACCTTTGACATTTAAACCGGCAACTATCCCTAAATTAAGCAATATCATATGTACTTGATGAGCCATTTCTTTACTGACTGTGGTGTACTCAAATGCTGCTTTCTTTTTTTCTACACAGGCATCGGTATCGAAAAGACCCCGGAGAAAAGATATCTGAACTTCCCTGGGAGCCTGTAAAATAGTGGGCGGAATAGTCTTATCAAACGAGAGTAAATATGACATCCCCATTTTATAAAGATATTTTTTAAAATCCCAACTGGAAATTAGGAACGATTGCCCTCTTACAGTAATCGCGCTTTGCGAGTAGTGCTTCTCAATAAACCCCTTAAAGAATTTAATAATTTCATCGTCAACATTAGTTAAACCAATCCTACTTGCATGCGATAAATTCCCATCACCGGTTAAAAGCCCCATTAAATAAGCTGTTTCCTTGTTAACAACCTTCAAATCGCCGAACATCTCTCTTCCAAATTGTATTGCTAATGAATCGCCGTGTTGTACTTGGTCTAGATTTCTGAATCTTAAGTGCCCGTCTGTGGTCATGACTACAACAGGGTGTTCGGGGGTACCTTCCAATGTAAAACCTTGCGCAAGCCTAACTTTTATAGTGTTCTGCTTACCTAAATCATACCAATGAGACGCAAGTCTGCCTTCTGAGCGGACATCATCAACATTAAAACTCGCTAGTCCGGCTCCGTAAACATGGTGAGACTTTGAGTCAACAAAATAGTAAAAAGGGACGTTTTGTATCTGCATTAAGCCTTTATTAGTCCAAATTAAGGTATCTCCTGTAACGCACTTCCCTGTACCAGCTGGACCGACCATCAATACCCCTTTGGGAATTCTTGCTCCCAATGCTTTAAACTTTTCCGGAGTTTTTAGAAATTCCACTACCTCAGATAGCTCCCTTTTGGCCTCTTCCGCTCCTGCCACATCGGTAAATTTGATTTGTGGGGAATCTTTGGTAAAAAGCCTGGCTCTGCTTTGAGCAAAAGAGAAAATACCTTGTGCCCCTTCTCTGGCATTTTTGAAAAGGAAAAACATCAAACCTACTAATATTAAGATCGGCAGTACTGCCGATAATATACCAATCCACGCCTGCTGTATTGATAAATCTTTGACTTCAATAGTAACAGACTTCGGATCAACTCCGCTTGATTCCAAGATTTTATAGATTGATTCACCGGCTTCTTTATGGGAAGTAAGTTTTTGATCGGAATCTTTAACTTCAGCAACGATCTTATCGCCTTCCAAGGAGATTTTGGCAATTTTTCCGTCTTTAGTGTCACTGACAATCTGCGAGATTGGCACCTCGGTATCAGAAGTTGCAGGCCCGCCTGAAACTTGATAAAAGAAAATCAAAGCGGCGAGCGCAATTAAAACATAAACGATCAATCCTTTTAGGATTGGAAAAATCTTTTTATTCACAGAAAAGCTTCGCTTATTTAGGTTAACTTTTCTTTTGCCATTTGCCATAATGGGAATTTTAGCACAACGAGCGTGAAATTGCCAGGTTCTAGAAGTAATCTAATTTCATGGCTTTTTTGACTTCAGCTAAAGTTTTTTGAGCTTCTATTCTGGCTTTCTCAGTCCCCTCTTTGAGTATCCGCTCCACCAGACCTGGCTCTTTTTCTAATTCATCTCGCCTCTGGCGGATCGGATCCAGGAAATTATTTAAAACTTTCACCAGATACTTTTTAACCTCAATATCACCTACTTGGCCTTTCTGATAAAGCAGTTTGTAGTTGGTAGTTTGTGGTTTGTCAGCTTCAGAACCAAATGCATCTAAATAGATAAACACAGGATTCCCCTCCACGTGTCCAGGATCAGTTGGATGGATTCTAGTTGGGTCTGTATACATACTCATTACCTTTTTTTCCACTTCCTCTGGAGAATCTGTCAAAAAGATGGCATTCCCTAAAGATTTACCCATCTTGGTCTGTCCATCTGTACCTGGCAAAGTAGGTACTTCACCAATCAGTGGCTCAGGAAGAATAAACACCTCTCCATATAAATCATTGAACTTTTTAGCAATGTCCCTGGCAAACTCAACATGAGCTTTCTGGTCTTTCCCCACTGGCACCAAATTTGCCTTAAAGGTTAATATGTCTGCTGCCATCAAGATGGGGTAATAAAAAAGTCCCACTGTATCCTGCTCTCCAGCGTCAAGTTTTTCTTTTAAAGCCGGTTGTCTGGCAATAATGGAGCGTGGGGTTAAAACACTTAAAAAATAAGCTATCTCGACAATCTCCGGCACTTTGGATTGAATAAAAATAGTGGTCTTGTTGGGATCTAAGCCAACAGAGAGGTAGTCTAAACCTAAGCTTTTCATATTAGCTTCCAGCTTTTCTGTTTGATCAAAGTAGGTTGTCAAGGCGTGGAGATCCACCAGAGGCACAAATGTCTCGTATTGATCTTGCAATTTAACTGTATTTTTCAACTTGCCAATATAATTTCCTAAATGAAACTTATCAGCAGTCGGCCTATCCCCGGTTAATATCCGTTTCATTCTGCCTTTATTTTACCTGGAAAGAATCTATAACGCAAAAATGTTACAAATATGTCACTAAATCACAAAAAAAACTAATTAAAGAGGGTCAATTATACTAACAGATTTCTTAGTCGAGGTATGACAGTCAGTTCTATTGGAACTTTAACTATATGAAAATCTGTTGTACCTGTCCTGAATTCATCCTCAATCAGAGCAATCACCTCTTCCTCCACAGAGCTTCCATCCGCAAAACCAGCATAATATTTACCCCCATTCGGTTTTTGAATTTGGGCACAACCAACAAACCTATCCGGATGATCAAAAACGATTTCTCGTAATGTATCTAATCTTTCTTTAGCCATGTTTTCTTTAAAACAAAGATGCCTCTTTCAGGCATCAATCTTTGATAATCTTAGATTACCATACCTTGTCAACTATGGCAAGATTTGAAACTTAATGGTATAATTTTAAACTTATAGTAACCCGTATCCTTTATTAAGACGGGGATTATTATTTGCATTTATGAACGCAGAAACAAAAAGTGATTATTTATACTTAAGGGAAGATGTCCATCAACCTCTTCGTAAACCAGGAATGTCTCTGTCTGATTGCAGAAAACAGACAATTTCTTGGTACAAAGGTTTAGATCCTGAGCAAACGATTTTACATACAATGCTAACAGGACAAATTTTTGGATTACTTGGTGTAACTTCCTACCATCAAATACAATCGATTATTGAAAATCCTGAATTAAGACAAACCGCTTCAAATAGATTAATGCGGCAATTGACTAAGTTGTATGGGATTAAAGACCCGGAAACTATGCGAGAAAAATGCGAAGCTTACGGTAGTGATGCTAATGCTGTCAGGGACCATTTACAATGGGTCCTGTCATACCAAGGAAGTACTAGTTTGGAAATGGTTAATGAAATCCGAGCCTATAATGATCCTACTGATTTACTACTTCTGTCTTTAAATGGCAAATGGAGCGAGAAAGCCAGGTGGGATGCGAAGGTCAAATTACAATTTATGGGTTTAGCGGCCTCCATTTATAAAAGAGAAGGAGATTTGAAACTCGAGGATCAATTTAAAGATTTTGTCGACTGGATGAATGAAGAGGTCCGGGATCCGGATTTGCAATTCGGTGAATCCAAAGGCGCTTATCTTATTAGCACCCACGATCCGGAGACTTGGGCATGTACCTCTACTCGATGGATTAGCGAAGAAGAGGGTAGCAAACTTCAACCACAACCATTCCAAAAGAAAACTCATATGCTACGCCGCAATTTCAAAACAAATATGAGAAATAGTATTGACGCCTATGTATCGATTAGGGACAAATCAAGACCGATGAAGATAGTAAAAATGCTGAGGAAAAAAGCCGAAGATCCGGCTATTGCGGTAGATGATGATACCGGTCTTTTAGTCGTAGTCAATAATCATCGCGCTGCAATAAAGTTTATTAGTCATTTAATAGACCGTGGCTATCAGTCAGAACGTTCAATCATTATTGAGGATGTTTCGAACACTCTAGATGGCGGAGAATATAATGGCAACCTCGGAAGTTCCCCCAAACTCAGAATGATGAAGTTTTTTGTCAGACTTGCCAATAATGCCAATAAAATGAGGGTCGAATGTATTATCCATACTCCGGAAACATATGCGGAGAGTTTATACATGAGAGGAGTCTCTCATCTTGAATTTGAAGTTAACCGTCTGGTTGATACCGGTGTACCAAATACGGTCTTTCGAAAGAAATACTTCCCGTACTTTGATACGGATGAAGCCAGAAAACAAGCAATTGCTCGAATCAGAGCAACAATTGAGGGGGCTTGGCGGCATGAATAACTATTTTAATTTATCTCTAAACTGATTATAGCTGGTTTGAGTAGCTTTATAATCTTGGATTTTGAATGATTCTTCTTTAAAAGTTACTTTCTTATTTTCTTTTAAGTCTTTCCTCAAAGCTACACCCGGACCAACCAATGAGCCGGCTCCCACTCTGACACCAGGCATGATGGAAGCATTAACTCCTATCCTCACTCCCTTTCCGGCCATCAAACCAAGTTTATGTCTTCCCGTATCTACACAATCATCCCCTGCCATGATTGTACGATTGTCTAACCTTAAATTAGCAATTACTGCCCCCGAACCCATACCAAAATCCCCCTCAATAATTGAATCACCAACATAATTGGTATGAAACCAGGAATCTCTGCCTATATAACTTCTGGTAATATCCGAGTTAAAACCAGTCACGCATCCTTCTTCCAGATTTGACTCTCGAACCATAGAATTATTGCCAACAATACAGTTTTTTCCAATAAACGCCGGTCCTTTAATAACCGCTCCTTCAAACACTTTTGTGCCTTCTCCTATGACCACATTACCCTCAATGGTTGTCTCCTCCGATACTTTTGCCTCAGGGGAAATTTTTTGTTCAATCCTGGACAATAAGTGCTCTGTGATATCTAAAATATGCCAAGGATATTTTAAAGGTATCCAGACTCCGCTATATTTTGAGCATTTTACCTTAAGTCCGTCTTTTATCATCTGGTCCAAAGCTGTCTCATAAGCATCATCTTTCTCTGTTTGAGTGCGCTCCAGATATTCCACCAACTTCTTGCCATTCTTAAAGTAATCAACAACCAGTTTGACCAGATCAGAAGGCTCATTCCCCTCTCCCGGTTTCTCAACTATTCCGACCACCCTCTCTCCCTCCAGTTTTAAATAACCACCAGGAAAGTATTTTTCCGTCTTTCGTCCTGTCAAAACTACTTCTCCTGAAACCCCCAGAACTGCCTGAAAAACTTTAGGATCCAGGATATCTTCGGCATTAACTATTAATACCTCTCCCTCTATCAGATCTTTAGCAGATAATATCGCATCTGCCATTCCTTTAGGCTCATTTTGAACTGCTATTTGGAAATTTAAACCCAACTCCTGGGCAATTTCTGCAATCTTTTCTTTGCTTTGAGGGTTGGCCACAATAAGGAACTCAGCTTCATCCATGCTTTCCTTAAGCTGTTTTAAGTTGTGGTACAAAAGGGGTTTCCCTAAAAAGGGGATCAAACATTTATCTACCTGAATCGGCCACATCCTCTTGCCTTCTCCCCCAGCCAGTATGATTATCTTCATAATTTAACTATACCTTAAAGTAGCAGCGGCTGGAATCGAACCAGCAACCTATCGCTTATGAAACGATCGCTCCACCATTGAGCTACGCTGCCATAAAGGCATTTTACCATAAAACAGGCTGCTTGACGCCCCCTGACAAACGGTTTACTCTTAAATTAGTATGTTATCTGCTGATAAGTTACTAGAAAAAATGGCTGGAGCTCCGGCAGATGTCTTAGATAAAACCATTGATACCTCAAAAAAAATTACCGAGGTGTTTGTCTCCCGAAAACAAATAAACCAGGCAAGAGATTATTGGAAATCCCTGGGTCCGGGACTGACCACCGGAGCAGCGGATGATGACCCGTCCGGCATTACCACTTATTCTCAAGCCGGAGCAGCTTACGGGTTTAATTTTTTATGGCTGGCCGGTTTTACTTTTCCTTTAATGTCGGTTGTGCAGGAAATGTGTGCCCGGATAGGACTGGTGACCGGACGGGGCTTGGCAGCCAATATCAGGCAATATTATCCTAAATGGGTTTTATACATTGCTACACTGCTTTTATTCTCTGCCAATACATTAAACATCGGCGCCGATTTAGGCGCCATGGCTAAGGCCACCCAGCTACTCTTTCCTGACATCCGGTTTACCACCTTAATCTTAGGCTTTACCATGATTACTCTGGCTCTGCAGATTTTTACCACCTATGAAAAATATGCCAAATACTTAAAGTGGCTGGCTTTGGTGCTTTTATCATATGTCTTCTCTGCCCTGACAGTGAGTATTGACTGGAATGAAGCACTGCAGAAAGCAATTATTCCCACTATTGTTTTCTCAAAAGATCAAATATTCTTGATTACTGCAGTACTGGGTACCACCATCTCTCCTTATTTATTTTTCTGGCAAACCTCGCAGGAGGTAGAAGAACAAATTCTAGAGGGAAAAACTACCTTAAAACTCCGCCGGGAAGAAACCAGCACTAGAGAAGTTAGAAACATGAGAATGGATGTTTGGTCAGGGATGTTTTTATCAAATCTGGTGATGTTTTTTATTATCGCTGCCGCTGCAGCTACCCTTTTTACTCACGGCATCACCAATATCACCTCTGCCGCAGAAGCCGCTGAAGCCTTGCGGCCAATTGCCGGAGAAAGGGTATACTTACTGTTTGCGCTAGGCATCATTGGAACCGGCATGTTGGCAGTACCCATTTTAGCCGGCAGCGCTTCTTATGCCCTATCTGAAAGTTTTGGCTGGAAATTTGGGCTTTACAGGAGACTCCGGGAAGCTAATGCCTTTTATGGAGTCATCATCATCTCCACAGGCATAGGACTGGCCATTAATCTCCTAGGATTTGATTCTATCAAAGTATTAATTTATTCTGCTGTTTTCAATGGACTGATAGCGCCGGTCGTCCTAATTCTGATAGTTTTAATCAGCGGTAATATTAAAATTATGGGCAGATGGGTTAACGGCAAAATCACTACCTTTTTTGGGTGGCTAATTGTAGCTTTGATGACCCTGGCCGGAGCTGCTACTATTATTTCTTTGCTGACATAGTTCCAGCTTCTTCTTTTTGCTCCAGCTTTTTATCTCCACCTCTCTTTTTAAGGCTTCTGAATGTGTAGGTAATTTTTCTTGGTAAATCAGTTTAATCGGTTTGTGGGACCTAGTATATCTGCCTCCCCTGCCATTTTTGTGCTCAAGGAACCTTTTTTCTACGTTATTTGATATTCCGGTATAAAGACTGCCGTCTTTACAAAGGAGAATGTAGAGATACCACATACAGTCTATTTTATGCTACAATATGCCTCGCGGGGAAGTGTAACGGCTGCACACAAGGCTCATAATCTTGAGGCAGGGAGTTCAACTCTCCCCCCCGCAACACGATTACTGAAAAAATACCCTCAACCAACCTAACCAATTAGGCAGCCTGATCTGAGCTGAGGAACTGGCTCCTAACACAGATTTTAACTTTTCATCAGGAATAACCACCACTGTCTCCCCCTTTTTGGCAAATCCTAACTTATTTCTTATTTCCTCTTCTATAAACTCGGGTGATTGAATCCGTATGAGCTTTTTCTTCAAAGATTTATTTTTGATCTCCAATTGGTATACTTCATCTGCGGCTAGGGACAACCTTTCCCCTGATTTGGTGGCTTCAATAATCTGTTTAATCAAATTAAAGGCAATTATTAAAACCACTAAAATAATCAGACCATAAATTATCTTTTTAATCATATTTACCCCGCAGGACTACTTGACAAAGTTGTCCTTAGAGGAATTTATTCCTCACAGGATGACTTGACAAAGTCATCCTATAACATTAAAATACATGTTATGGTTTCTTTACGTGACGCACATCGTGAGTTTTTAAGTCATCTGAAAGACAAATCTCGTGCCTCAGCTACTATCTTAGCCTATGGCAAAGACATCGAGCAACTGGTCAGTTACCTACAAGACCAGGGTAAAACTGATCCGGCTACAGTTGAAACAATGGACCTCCAAGCCTTTATGCAAAAACTGGCCGACGAACATTATACCCCTAAATCAATCTCACGAAAAACCAACTCTACTAAGACCTTTTTTAAATTCTTAAAAACTTCAAATTTAATCACTAATGACCCGGCCGTAAGTTTGGAACACCCTAAATTTGAAAATAAACCACCCAGGATTTTAACTAAATTGGAATACAGGAGCTTGCGGGATGCGGCCAGGGCAGACACCAGGATGTTAGCTGTCATAGAACTGCTGCTTCAAACCGGTATCAGGATTGGTGAGCTGAGTAAGCTACGAGTGGAGGACGTGGATTTAGAAAACTTGACTGTTCATGTCCCCCCATTTGAGGATACCAGGGAAAGAACTATTCCTCTAAATAAAGCGGCTGCGGAAGCCATTAAAAACTATTTGCCCAAAAGGGCCAAAACCCCCAACCATGCTTTGTTTGTGACTAAAACCGGCCGCCCCTTACTGATTAGAAATATCAGGACCGCCATTGACAGATATTTTAAAGTGGCTGGTATCAAAGATGCCAAGTTAAATGATTTAAGGCATACCTGGGTAGCTTTTCAGCTGCAAGCCGGAGTCCCCATGACCATGGTGTCCAAACTAGCCGGCCACAAAAGGCTCTCCACTACCGAAAAATACCTTCAGTTCATTACTGGCCAAAACGGCGAAGCTAAAGTTAAATTAGAGGAACTCTAATATGCCAGAAAGGCTACAAGTCAACCCTGTTGAATCGGCAGTAATTTTGCTTAATGAAGTATTTCCTATGTCCCGTGGATGGGAAAAGCGTGGTCAGTACAGCGATAGAATTGCCAAAATGTTACATGGCTCAGGATGGAGAGATTGGTATCATCCCGAAAACCAACCCCTGACACCAGATCACTTCTTACAGGATCCACAAAAAAGCTCATTACTACTCGAGACTGTTGACCGAGTACTAGAAACTCTTACACCGAGAGAAGGATTAGCCCTAAGGAAGCGTTTTGGATTCCAAGATGGTCAACTTCATTCGCTGGAGGAGGTTGGGAAAGAGTTGTCGTCTGTAACGAGAGCACGAGCTAGGCAGATCATAGCTAAGAGTTTAAGAAAGCTCAGACACCCCAGCAGAGGTAAACATTTTACGGGGCTTCTACCGTCAGGATTCCTCCCGTACGAGTCTCGGTAGTGGGCGGACCTGGATTCGAACCAGGACTCGAGTGTGTATAAGACACTTGTGTTAACCGTTACACCATCCGCCCGATCTACGAAGCCAATTGTACCAGAATTTATCATTTTTTGCTTCCTAGAATTGCTTCATTCTGCATTGATGCAGAGACTTTTGCACTCTTTTGGTTACAAAAGGACATAAAAAGAATAATCGAGATTGCCGCGCTAATCGTTCGCAATGATAGAAAAAGGGCTCGAAATGACAGGGGTTTACAGTCGAGCTCTGGAGGCGATTTCTCCCTCCACCTGGACGACATCCCTACCAAACTTTAGCCGGGACAACTCCCCGATGGCCTGGCCAATTTGAGGATTTAACATGGCCTTCCATTTTTTCATATCTTTGGTAGTATCCAAGGAAAAAGGTACCACAGGTTCACCGTTCACTATAGTTTTAATATAGGCATGAGGGGATTCAATATTGACCAGGTCTGCTTCTGTAAATGTTGGTGAAAATTCATGCTGCAGGTAATTGGCATCAGTCACACCAACTCTAAAAGCAAGCACAGTACCGACATTACCAAATACGGCATTTTTTAAATCCTCTCCAATTTGGCCGATAAACTGGTTAGCCACAATTAAATTTAACCGGTATTTTCTGGCCTCGGACAAAATATCGGCAAAAGTGTCGGTGGCAAAATTTTGAAACTCATCTACGTACAGGTAAAAGTCCCGCCGCTGCTCCATCGCCATGTCGGAGCGGGACATGGCCGCAGCCAAAATCTTGGGCACCAGAATCAACCCCAGGAAGTTGGAATTTTCTTCCCCTATCCGGCCTTTTGATAAATTCATGATTAAAATTTTCCCTTCATCCATCACTTTGCGCAGGTCAAAGGCGGATTTTGATTGGCCGATGATATTCCTCATCATTTTATTGGTGACAAAACGGCCGAACTTGGAAACCGTATAATCCAACACTTCCGATTTATGGAAATCCGTAGTTTGGGCGATCTGGTCTGTCCAGTAGCGCCTGACCACCGGATCGGCAACTTTTGGCAAAAGTTCTCTCACAAAATCAGCGTCAGTC
>Ga0209542_10006551_pt1 | contig 22598 bp, 26 predicted proteins | sample RifCSPhighO2_01_FD_184028 | JGI IMG/M metagenome (GOLD analysis project Ga0209542, IMG submission 184028) | Soil microbial communities from Rifle, Colorado - Rifle CSP2_plank highO2_0.1 (SPAdes) (version 2) | ecosystem: Environmental > Terrestrial > Deep subsurface > Rock core/Sediment ... | reverse complement strand
CCGACTAGCTTCCCTTTTTTATCAACAAAGAAAAACTGTCCGGTCATTTTCAAATGTCCAAGTAGGTATAGGCCTGGCTTGTTGCGAAAAGAAAATATCAGTAATTTACCAATGCGATTGATGTCAGCAAAAGTGAGGCCTTTGAGTTTGCGGCTAAATCCCCCGTCTGCGCCAACAGTTTTTTCATGAAATACTTTGACACGTATGATTTTTCGTCCGGAGAGTTTACTCCAAAGCTGCATTCTTACGGTTTCCACTTCTGGTAATTCAGGCATAGCTTAGTGATGAGCTTCCTATGTTACGATATTTCTAATGAGTGAAGCAACACCGCTGGCAGATATTAAGGATTTAGCACGTCGTTTGGCACATAGTCCGCGCGAGCGATTGGCTAAATTTCGAACGCTTGATTTGCCGGAACGTAGTGCTGTTTTTAATGAACTATCCCCTGTCCTTCGGCTTTCAATTCTTGAAGAGCTTACGTTTGCTGAGGCAGTCGAGCTGCTCGATTATTTAGACCCTCAGCGTGCCCAATACATACTCGCTCGACTGCCTTCAGCAGCGCGTCGTCGAAAGATCATTACCCGACTCAAAAACGACATGTACGAGAAGGTGGATCACTTTCTGCAATTTCACCCACGATCTACGCTCAGCCTGATTCACCTCAACTATGTTTATCTGGCAGATTCGCTTACGATTGGAGAGACTGCTGGAGTGATTGAGCGACATCTTATAGATACAGGCAAAGTGCCGGTAGTTTTGGTTTCTCAAAATGGTTCTCTGTCGGGAGAAGTACCGCTCGCCACTCTCGTGCGTGAACGAAATTCTGCTAAGTTGAAAAATCATCAACGCGATGTCTTGTACGTCTCTTACAATGAAGACCATCAGAAAGTAATGTCATTGTTTATTGATAATCCGCACAAGAAAGTAGTTGTGTTGGATGGAGATGGTAGCGTGCTCGGGATTATTTATTCTGATGATGTACTTGAACTCTTTGCTGCCCAGCCCGCCACCTCGCTTTATAGCTTTGCGGGCGTGACAGAAAGCGAACGGCCGTTTGATGGTGTGGTGAAGAAGGTAACACATCGATATCGTTGGCTTATTCTAAACTTAGGTACAGCCTTTCTTGCCGCCAGTGTGGTGGCTGCTTTTGAAGATACAATTTCCAGGTATGTATTGATCGCAATGTATATGCCGATAGTGGCAGGTATGGGTGGAAACGCCGCCACTCAGACACTGGCTGTGATGGTGCGAGGCATCTCAATTGGTGAGATTAGTCTTAAGAATTGTGCTCCAGCGGTTTGGAATGAGATCAAAGCGGGATTCATCAACGGTGCCATCACTGGTATGTTGGTCTTTTTAATTGCTCTCATCTTTAATACGGATATTTTGCTCGGAGTAGTAGCCGGGGTGTCCGTAATGGCCTCACTTGTCATTGCTGGGTTCTTTGGGGCGATTGTGCCGCTTGTGCTCAAGCATTTTGGCAAGGACCCAGCTACTTCTGCCACTGTTTTCATTACTACAGCGACCGACGTTTTTGGCTTCCTCTTCTTGCTCGGTATCGCTACGATGTTTCTTTTTTAACTAGGACATTTATATGAAGTCAGATGAACAACTAAAAGCAGAAAACCCAGAACTATACAAAGTGGCACGAGAAGGTGGCACTGAAAAGCCTTTTGCTGGTAAGTACGTAAATGAAAAAAAGTCCGGAATGTATCACTGTGCTGTGTGCGACGCTCCCCTGTTTTCATCAGAGACTAAATTCGAAAGTGGGACTGGTTGGCCGTCTTTTACCGATCCGATGGTAAGAGATGCAGTTGTTCTGCATCAAGACGATACGCACGGGATGCGTCGTACAGAAGTACAGTGTGCTAAGTGTGGTGCACATCTGGGTCATGTTTTTCCTGATGGTCCAGAAAAAAACGGAAAAACCTGCGATCGCTACTGCATAAACAGCGTATCGCTTGAACTAAAACCAAAGAATAATGAATAAAGAAATCACACTAGGAGGTGGATGCTTCTGGGGTTTACAAGAACTCTTTCGTAAACGTCCAGGAGTTGTCGGGACTGAGGTTGGCTACGCTGGTGGGTCGAATGAACGTCCTACCTACGAAAATCATCCGGGGCATGCTGAATCTTTACGTATTACTTACGATCCGTCCCTGACTTCCCTAGCAGAGCTATTGCGTTATTTTTTTCGTATACACGATCCGACTACCAAAGATCGTCAAGGCAACGATGTTGGTACTTCCTATCGATCTGTAATTTTTTATAAAGATGAAGAGGATAAACTCGCGGCAGAGGCAGTAATAAGTGAAGTAGAAGAATCTGAAAAGTGGCCAGACCCCGTCACGACCACGATCGAGCCGCTCAAAAACTATTTTTCCGCCGAAGAGGAACATCAGGAATACTTGCAAAAACATCCACACGGCTACACTTGTCATTTTGAACGATGAAAACTTATCCTCGGTCTGATTAGTTATATTGAAACAACAGACTATGAGTAAATGGCAAGCACGTTTCATTGAACTCTGGTATTTTTTCATCGCCAATTTGCGCGCGAGTTATTTCAGCGCATTCCTACTTTCCGTCTTTCTCGTAACAGAGGTTTTCTCGCCGGCATTTATCAGTCGGTATGATCTGATCTTTTTATCAGCAGTAGCGTATCAGGTTTGTGCATTGGCCCTCCGATACGAAAAGCCACGAGAGTTCTTTGTGATTCTCCTTTTCCATTTGTTAGCAACAGGTATGGAGCTTTTTAAGACACATCCAGCTATCGGTTCGTGGACCTATCCCGGCGTAGGAGGTGCAGTGTTTGCATTTGGTACCGTACCGCTTTTTACTGGCTTCTTGTATTCAGCTATCGGTAGTTATATCTCACGTGCTTTTATTTTCCTCAACCTCACTTACGAGCGTTTCCCTGCCTACTACCACCTTTGGATACTAGCGATTTTAATTTATTTAAATTTTTTCAGCCATCATTTTTTCTACGACATCAGATACTTCCTGTTCGTGTATGTGTTCATCATCTTCGTGAGAACCAGGGTGCGTTTTCGGGTGTACCGAAAAGAACGCACCATGCCGTTTTTATTGACGGCATTTCTGACTGCCTTTTTTGTTTGGATAGCAGAAAACATAAGCACTTTCACGAATATTTGGCTTTATCCGAACCAACTAGAATCCTGGCACTTTGTCTCGTTCGATAAGGTTGGTTCATGGTTTCTTTTGCTTGTCTTAAGTTTCGCGTTGGTTTCTATAATTTATCGGGATAAACTCCGCCGATAAGTTCTTATAAAAATTTTAGCCGCCACTTCGTCGAGAGACGAGATGGCGGCTTTTGTGAGTCGGTGTGACTTTATGTATTTATCCTGTAAAGCCTCCCCCGCGGCTTGTTTGTGTAAGGGTTTAGCGGGTAGGACCACCTAGAGGATATGATTTTGTTTTCCTCCAGTCGTTGCAGGACCGGGTAAGTGGTGCTTGGCCCCGCTCTGATTTCTTTTATGATTTGGTAAGCAGTCAATTCCCTGCTTCCGTAGAGAGTCGTGAGGATTTTCTCCTCGACAGTCTGGCGGGGCATCCAAAGGATTTCCCAAGCAAAGTAAAGAAAACTAAAGAACATAACACTCTCCTCGTTCAGGTCGTTTTATACGAATGCTAATCCAATTAGATACTCTAAGTAATTAGTTGTCAAACAAGGCTTTAGTAAGGTCGTGGTCACGCCGACCTTTATTGACTCAAGTCTTTAAGTGTATATAGTAACCGCTGCGATCGCTCTTTGTCACGAAAGGACACGTCTATGAAGACCGCTTTGATCATTCTCTTCGCAGTGCTACTTGCCTCGTGGGCAAAACTCGCCTCGGCGGAAAACCTTCACCAGAAGTATGGTCCCTCTTGGGACTGTGGCTACATCACGGCCGGCCTGCCGATCTACGATTACTGCAAGCCTTGCGAGGACAAAGGGATGGAGTTCTTCAAGGATTCTGACATCTCCGGACATTGTGTGCCGAAGGAAGGCAGTGCCGAGCAAGAAGTCGAACAGCCACCAGTGGTTGTTCCTAAAAAAGCTCCACCCAAGAAGAAGGTGAGAGTTCAATACACGATCAGGTTTTGCAACAAGGCAGGACCAGAGACAATGTATGTCGCACTTGGCACCAATGACCAACTCGGCGGCGTCATGCGATTCACTCTGCGTGGATGGTACTCAATTCCAACTGGTGTATGTAAGGACCTGGCTGTCAAAGAGTTCGGCAACTACAACGAGATGGTGTTTGCGTACCATGCTCAGGTGGGTCAGCGCTTTTGGCCAGCCAAAGTCTGGCCTGCCGACAGTAATTGGTCTCCTGAAGAATGGTTGAAAAACCGAGCGGCTGAACAGGTCAATTTCTGCGTCGATCCAAGTAAGGCTTTCGAGCGCTACACGGAGCCGCTGGGAAATTGCAGTGCCAACCACCAGCGAGGGTTCGGCATTCTCTGGGTAGAGAAACAAGATGGAGCAAAAATGATCGTGAAGGAGGTCCACGTAAAGTAGCAGCCCTCACATTTGAAAAAACACTAACCCCGCGCAGGCTAAGCGCGGGGTTTTAATATGAAAAGCCGCCCGACAAAAGATGAGGGCGGCTTCGTTTTATAGCGGTCGACGGTGTCAGTTGTCCTTCTCGCATCCCGATCCCGAAGGGTGAGAACCGACCGGGCAGCATCCCCCTTCCGGGTGGCACCAGCCGTTATTGGGACAGTATTGTCCAGTGCCGAGGCAGCAGGTTCCGTTGCTGGGTGCAAACGCCTGTTGTCCACCCCACCACTCGCAGAACTTTCTTGCTTCAGCGATGTTCGCAGAAGCAAACAGCACGCCAGCGAGAATTGCAACAGTCAAAAGAACGTTCTTCACAATATCCTCCTTGTGATTCGTCTGCCATATCACGTACAGACAGCGCATACTTATACAACATTAAAAGCGATCATGCAAACTTAATTATTTCTCGATTTGCACAGTGTGAGCGCGTATGGTGCTTAGCCCGCCGGTCTCTGTGCCGACGGCGTAGTCAATGCCGTTTACACTAAAGGTTCCGTTGATTTCCGCCGCGCGAGATGCAATGACATCAGAATCGTGCACAATGATCGCGTCGTCTTTGATATGTATTTTATTTTTGTTCTTTTCTGTTTTCCCAAATCCTTCCCATTCGAGTGATACGTTCACATCAAATCCGCTGAGATTCTTGGTGAAGTTCAACGTCGCATCTTGAAGCTTTTTTTGCTCAAACTCAGAATCATCAAGCGTAATCACTTCGGCAAAGCTGTAACTTGATCCTATGTCACAAATATTATTAAAAACTCCAAACACAAAGGCTTGGGTCGGTGTAGGCGGAATATTTGAGCTAGTCTTTTCTGTTTCGACGATCGAGACCCCTACAACTACATCATCGCAGCCCTGCTGAGATGAGAAATAGGCTTGGGCTTGTTCTTCTGAATAACTAGTGTTGGTTGTGTCTGCCAAAGTAATGGTGGGCAGTAACGCAAAAAGCGCATAAAGTGTAATGATGTTTTTCATCTGCGCATTTTAGAATCGCGCTGATGAAAAGAGGATGAATATGGAACTCACCCTATGCATTCATCCCCACCACGGTGCCAGTCGTCCAACAAAGTTGTAGCGAGTAGCCACCACTTGGACGGTTGATATTTAGTACGTCGCCGGTGAAAAAGAGGTTCGGATGCAGTTTTGAGCGCATCGTCTTGGTATCCACTTGCGTTAGATCAATACCACCATCGGAAATAACCGCCCAGTCCATTCCCATTGTTCCGTCAACTGTTACAGGCATAGCTTTTAGTAGGTCCACCAAAGTCTGTCTTTCGGCTTTGTTTACGCTGTGGACTTTCTCTTCTAGAAACTCTGTTGGAAGAATTTCGATGAGGCCTTTATCCATGCCTTCGGGAGCAATCTCATTCAAGACATTTTTCACCAACTTGTTTTTGTTACGTTCAAAAGCAGACAGAACACGCTGTTGTAATACGCCTGTCTCAGTGTCTGGATACATATCAATCTTTGCTTCCACTGTGCCGTGTTTATCTAAAAGTTTCTTAACTGAATGAGCCGAGTTCAAAATTAAAGGGCCAGACAATCCAAAGTGAGTAAACAGAATTTTTCCGGTTCGTGAAAATTTGCCGTCTTTCTTAGACAGACTTGATCCAAAAGTGATTTTCATAAATGACAGAGAAGTGCCTGAAAGTTTTTTAACCCACTCGTCATCCACAGTGAGAGGAACGATGTTTGGATTTGGTTCGTGGATTCTGTAGCCTAATTGTTTCAACCACTCTAGTCCTTCACCAGTGGAACCAGTTTCTTGGTGTGACAACCCTCCTGTTGCTAGAACGTATGAGTCGGCAGAATAAGTACCATTGTTAGTTTTTACTCCGGAAATTTGTCCGTCCTTCATTATGAATCCGGATGCTCTAGTAGAGCGTTTAAGCTCTACGTTATTCGTGGTGACATATTTTCGGAGTGCAGCGGTTACGTCCGCAGCCTTTTGAGACTCTGGAAAAGCCCGTTTGCGAGCTTCGACTACAATAGGCAAACCTAGTTCTTCAAAGAATCGCCAAGAGTCTTTCATTCCATGTTGCGAAAAAGGTGAATGCAAAAATTTACTCGCCTCGCCATAGTGTGAGAGCAACTCACGTTCGTCTTCCTCAGCATTTAAAATATTGCATCGTCCGCCACCAGTGATGGATAGCTTTTTGCCTAGGTCTTTATTTTTCTCAATCAAAAGCACTCGCCGCCCTCGTAGGGCGGCTTTGCCGGCGGCCATCATTCCTGATGGACCGCCACCGATTACAATTACATCGTAGTGTGGAATAGAGGACATTGTGTACGAATAATAACACGAATTTAGGTGGTTGTATAGAGTATAACGAAGTGTCACTCTTTCCTTGCGGAAAGAGTGACACTTGCTACTTAACGACTCCTGGGATCAGACGCTTATTGGTCTTTATCCTTGTTTTTCTTTGAGATCATCGGAATAAATGATGTCATAACAATCACTGCACAAGCCACGTAGAGCCATGTGTCGTCACGGCCGTTCATCCACCAGGTTACCCCAAGGAAAGCAAGTGCAGCGATAAGCAATACAGTTGCGATTCCGTATACTTTAGATTTTGTTTTCATATCTTAATATTATTCCAGGGAATGCCGTGGAATGCTATCTGCTCTTCGTCAGAAAAGATGTTAGAACTTTTTGGATAAAAGAAAAAGGTCCTTGAAATTTATCTAAGACCTTGTGTGAAATTTTTTAATTATTTTTTTGTTTTCTCTGACCATCTATGTTGTCTGTCCCCTGTACAGGGACATGGTTCAGCACATCCGGGTGCCTTCCCACATCTTGAACAAAATGGATCTTCCATAGTTAGCCATCCATGTTCTTTTTTACGGCTTGTAGGACATATAGTGGCGGGTCCTCTTCCTGGTTCAAGACCACACTTTCGACAGAACGTAACACCCATCATTTGCTCCTTTTAATAGAGTTGGTTGTGATAACACACTTTGAGAAAGAGTAATATATTATATTGGAATGTCAATGAGTAAGTATCAGAACTTATTTTAACCAATCAAAAACAAAAACACTTTTATAAGGTGACTTTTCGGGCTCCGCGGCAGGAATTTCTCTCTTACAGAGCAGTACACCTTTTGGATTTTCTTTTCACGAGTTCAAGAAAATCTCAAAAGGTCTTCGAATCCTGACGGAAGTGACGCAGGTCACTTCCTCCCGCGGAGCAAATGAAAAATCCCCTTTCGGGGATATCATTTGCTCCCTATGCTGGACAAGTTCAGAACTGCAAATTGGAGGAAAATAAAGAGTGAATTACAGTTTAGTGGTATTTTAGAACTCTTCCCAACTTTAGCACTTCAGAACTAATCTTTATCTCAAAGTAGATTTTATTTTATTAAAAGAGGCAGACATCTTGTTTTTTCTGTCAGGGCTTACTTCATTTGAATGCTTTATAATCTGAATAAGATTTAAGGCATCAATCTTTGCAAGTTTATTTCTATAGATTACTTTGCCGTCTCCTCTCAAGCTCTCTAATGCTGTCTTGTCTATCAGCTTTGGGTCGCTATTTACTACAATCATACTTTCAACATCAAGACAGGTATCATAGTTTGTCTGTTTATCTAAGAAAACTGCTTGGGAGAGCAAGCCGTGGGCAGAAATAGCAGTTTTAGCTTTTTCTTTACTAAAATGTTTTAAAAAGTCCTTGTCCCCTCTTGATAAGCAGTCATTAAAGAAAGCAAGTATATCTTTGAATACAGCATAAACACGAGAAGTGATAATGTAGTACATCACTTCTGTTTGACCTTGTTTAGTCGCCTCTCCTACAACCACAATAAAATGCCCGTCAGGAGCATTTCTTGCATCAAGTATGTCGCCAAAATCGTAGTCCATTTACTTGCCTGAGTATGTAGGCAAGATTTTTGAAACATCCAATCCGTCAGCGAGACCATAATCAATCACTGAAAAATCGCTTGTAGAAAGCCACGGTTTCTCACGGTGTGTCTGATTTGATAGCGTCTTTGACTTCGTATCTTTGAAAGTTTCTGCAATACACTTTACTAACTCAATCTCTGAGTTTGAAAGTTTCCTAAGATTGTACTCTTTGCCTTTACTGATAATACGTGTTCCGTTACCGTCTGCATCTCGCTCAAGTTTGATGTAGGGCGATAGTTGAGATTTGAACTCTTTTCCGAGGATGTTTTCTACGGACAAAAGGTCGATACTGTTTTTGATTGCTGAAGGAACTGGTCCATATGGCATTTTGAAATACACATCATTTGTAACAGAAGCACCTCTTGTTCTGTAAGAGATAAAATCAAGGTAGTAGAAAAGCTTCAAGAGCTTAGTTACATAAAGCTCCTTTGTATTCTCGGCGAAATATGATGCGATAATAGCGACTTTCTCAAAGTCAATTTTCATAATCTTCAGTATACAGTTAACTTTTCTAGTTAGCAAAAAGGAATTATTGATAACAAATGTTAACTAAAGTAAAGTATAGGTATGTTTGATATTCTCAAGCTACCTAGCAAATACTACTTTAACGAAGACACAATAAAGAGTGGCAACTATATTGATGATGGTTCGCTTCTTGTTTATTACAAACTGATGCAAGGTTGGTTTAGCGGAAAAGATACTACTCTGAGTTTCTTGTGGGGTGGTCCTGTTGAATGGAGCAGTAAAGACTTAGTGAGCTATCTACTAAAACTTTCAAGAGAATATAGTCTAAAAATAGAAAATATTGAGGTTATTTGGGGTGCAATAGAGGACGAGTATGAAAAAACTCTTATTGATACCGATAAGAATATTTTACCTGAATACGAAGCAGAGTTCTTGATTTACTTTCAGAAACAGGATGAATACAACAAGCAAGTTGAGGCAGGTAAAATTGATAAAAAGGACATACATACTTGGTTTGAGAAAGTTCAAAAGTATAACCCAAAGCATTTTGAAGGTTCTTACAAGTGGGCTTTGGACCAACTAAAGGATAATTCAGGAAGCGAATTTGCTAAGCTTTTTAACAGACTGAAAATAGGACAAGCTACTGCAGATGATATTGAGATGGTACTGATTTACGCAAGTAGAACCTTACCGTACGTAGTAAATATGGAAGATAGCGAGCAGGTAGAAGCACAACACTCTAAAGAGTTAATGAGTTATGTACTAAGTTACCTATCCTTCTCAATCGTAACTACTGAGGATGATAGACAAAAAATTAAAGATGATATTTCTGAATACTTGGATTTGTTTATTGAAGATAAGTTAAATCACGGAAGAGAGAAAGTAAGAATACAAGATACATCTATAACGTATCCAAGTAATATATTAAATTTCAATGCTCACAAAGAAATCTTCTCGGACTATCTAAAAGATATGCTAAGCAAGTACGGAAACAATTTTCGAATAATAAATAAGTTTGAAGACGAGTTTCCTTATGATGATAATGGGCTTGCACCAGATGAGATGAAAGAGCGATATAGAACTAAAGACTTTTTATTTGTTCATTGTGTCTTAGCTTTCAAAAAACTTGGTTTGATAAGGATGCAAGGAATAAGCACCAATTGGGATGCTCTAGATGTTAAACCTCTAGCTTACGAGTCTCAGATTGAAGTTTTACCTTCTTTCTTGGGTAATCAAGTCTCCGATAAATTGAACTTTGATACCGACAAGTCTCGTTTATATGTGAAAGGAAATGAAATAAAGATTAAAAAGTTTGGTGATGAATATCATACTCTAAGGATTATTTTCGAAGACCCTGATGAACTTTCAAAAGAATGGTTCTTCTCTGAAATTAGAGAGAAAATTGATGAAAGTATCATAGATGACAAGAAGTATTACAATGCAATTTATCAAATTGGATTAAAGCTAAAAGCAAACGGTATTGATAATTTCTTTATAAGAACCAAACAGTCAGTAAAAATAGACTCAAAATATCTGTCTTAGAATTGTCTTAAGTTAACTCAAGACAACATATAAGTAACCTGTGAGCATAACCTCTCAGGTTATTTTTATGCAGGAACTTAATCAACAAAACAATAAGCGAGAGAAAGTTTCACTTCAGGAACTCTCTTTTGATGAAAGACAAAGGCTGGTCGGTGCTTTTGTGTGGCTTGTTGAGCAAGATAAAAAACAAAATCCTGCACTTTATCAGCGTAAGAGTGAAAAGAATGATAGACACAGTATGTCTGCTAATACCTAAGGAGAAGATGCGATTTCTGACAGATGTATCAAGTTGGGAATTATATTCAAAGACGGACCAATATCAGAAGTTTGTTCGTAATCCAAGCAAGATGGAAAAAGATACTGGTAAGTACTTTCCTAGACTGACTGGATACAAAAGAAAGTTCTCTCAGGATGCAAACGTAAGGATTGAGTTTTCATTACCAAAACTCGTTTACCTTAACAATCTTGATGAGCTTGAAGATAAAGATTTTCCAGCGGTCCTGAATACATTACAAGAACGATTAGTTGAAATGGGAGTAATACTGACAAAAACAGTCATAGAAAATGCTTCTGTAAGTTCAGTCCATTTCTCTAAGAACATATCTCTGAGAGATGGATATACTGTCAGTCATATTATCTCAGAAATAAGCAAAATTGATTTAAGAAAGAGTTTTGATTTTGCAAAAACAAGGTTCGTCAATAACGGTCAAAGTCTCTATGCTCACACGACCACTCATCAGTTTGTTGTCTACGATAAAGTTGCTGACTTAAGTAAGGATAAGAAGCGAGCAATAGACAAGGACCAGACTTTGTACCAAAGAAGTCTCTTTGAGGATTTGAATGTTAATAATGGTCCTAGGGAAATTGTCCGCTTTGAGGTGCGACTGAACCACAAGCAGAAGATGAATAAAGTAATTGAAGATGTCGGATACAGTAAAAATCCTTCTTTCAAAGAAGTGTTCTGTACTGACCTAAGTAAGAAAGTAGTTCTTAGCTACTGGGAAAAGATTATTAAAGAAAAGAACAAAGGTTTACTTTCAGTCTCTCTAAGCTTGAAAGATATTCTGCAAGTTATTTTTCTTGTAGACAAAAAAATCAAACCTAAGCAAGCGATTTACTTTCTTGGATTGTATATGCTCGCTAAAGACGAAGACGGTATGCGACAACTGAGAAGTATTGCAACTAAGAGGATGCACGAAAGAACGTGGTATCGAATGGCAAAAGATATGAGATATGCCAGTGAACTTATTACTAAAAATAATCTAAGGGACTGGGTAAAACAGATAGATAAAAGTTTAGAAATTTACCAACCATATAAAGTTAAACAGTATGAAGATAAAAAAGATTAAGCTTTCTAATCTAAAGTTTGGACCAATTAGAAATGAAGTACTTCCTGAAGGTTTTATTCTTAGAGTTCAGAAATACAAAAATAAGTTGAAAGAAGTAGAAACAAGCTCGCTAGAAGAAACAATTAGTAATTTTCAGCGTGATTTGCACCCTGAAGATGAATTAAAGGTCTGGGAAGTGATTGCAGAGCTATATGAAACGAAAGCAAGGGCAAATTGGACTAACAAAGAAAGAAAAGAGTGTTTTAAGAAGCTCCTTTTGTCCACAATGAGCTAAATTGCTCTGTAAACCATTGTAAAGTATACTAATATAATTCTATGAACAACGAGAAAGAATTTTATCGAGCGGAAGATTTAGCTGAGAAGCTAGATGTAAACATAATGACAATTTATCGCTATATAAAAGCAGGTCGTCTGAAAGCTTATAAGATTGGTAAGGAGTATAGAATTGATAAGAAAGAGTTCACTGGTTTTTTGAAAAAAGTAAAAACAAAATAATCTATGCAAGTAGCTTTAGCAGTACTAATATTAGGAATTATAGTAATCGGCTGGATTATCAGTGCCATATCTGAAACTGCAAGTAATACGGCTAGAAATCAGCAACGCAAGAAAGAATTAGAACAGAAATGGTCTCATCGACAAATTGATAGGAGTAAAAACCTTTTTGACAGAAATCAAGATATTATTGACAAACATCTAAACAAAATCTCGGTTGGTTACCAAAGAAGTTACTATATCGAAAATATAGTTCGTGATTGTGTTCAGGATATTGCAGAAGCTGAAGGAATGCCTAATCTGGGACCAAATCATCAATACCTTTCTCAATGGACTTCATCAGCAAATCAGGAATATAAAGACTTATCTCAACAGCTTCTTACTTCTTTCGAAAACCATAAGCAAAAGCTTGAAAATAAAAAGAAGGAAAAAGTGCGTGAGCAAGAACAAAAAGAGTCAGAGGTTAGAAGCGAAACAAAGCGAATAAATGAACTTACAAAAACTCTTGAGTACAGGAAGAAGAAACATCGTAATCCATCTACTCTTAAGCAGATAACTAAGAGTAAAGAACAAAAAATCTTAAACATCTCTACTATAGAAAAGGTGCTGGAGACAAATAAAATTAATTGGTCTCAGTACCTGACTACGTTAATTTCTAGTAAATATGAAGTTCCAAAACTGTCTTTGTTTGAAGCAAAACACCTAAAACAGGCATCTCAAACACTAAATGAGGATGTTCTGGCTTTCAATAGCTTACTTGATACTGAAAGCAGTGAGTTTGATGCAAGTATAAAATACTTCAAGGAACTACAAGCTGGTTATTCTAGGAAAGAAGCTATGTCTGTAGAAAAGTGGATTGACCATCTAATCAATCGAATTGAACTACCTCGTGCCTTACCAAAATATTGGAAAGTAAAGTATGAAGAGGAAAATAGAATTGCAATAGTCGAAATTCAACTTCCAGATGTTGTACATAACCAGCTGTATAAAACAGTGCAGTTGAAATCTGGACCTGTTGAAAAGCCACTTAGCCAGAAAGAAACTCGTGAACTAGTCCCGAACTTGCATCCTGCCATAATGCTTAGAGTTGCTTACGAGATTATGAAAAATGATGAAAGTAATGCAATTGACCTCTTGGTATTAAATGGCTTTGTTGAGTACCACAATCCTTCCACTGGAAATCTTTCAACAACAAATACATCTTCAGTTGCTGTTAAAAAAGAACAAATTATTAATCTCAATTTGAGTAAGGTTGACCCTCTTACAGCCTTTTCAAATCTCAAAGGTAAATCAGCAGGAAAAATTATAGAAATAATACCAGTTACTCCAGTCTTAACACTTGATAGGTCCGATGCACGAATTATAGACACTAAGGCAGTTATCAATGAACTGAGTTCGGATACTAATTTGGCTGTAATGGATTGGCAAGACTTTGAAAACTTAATTGCAGAACTTTTCCAAAAAGAGTTTGCCGACAAGGGTGCTGAAGTTAAGGTTACGCAAGCAAGCCGTGATAGAGGTGTGGATGCGATTGTGTATGACCCTAATCCAATCACAGGAGGTAAATATGTCATCCAAGCAAAACGTTATGCTCATACGGTCGATGTTAGTGCTGTAAGAGATTTGGTTGCAGTAGTATCAAAAGAAGGTGCTTCAAGAGGTATCTTGGTAACAACGAGTAATTTTGGCTCTGATGCATATCAGTTTGCTGAAGGGTATCCTGTGACTCTACTTAATGGAGCTGAACTACTTGGTCTGTTACAAAAACACGGTTATGATTTTAAAATTGACCTTGCAGAAGCCAAGAGAATACTTAAATCACAAAATAAATCCTTAGCTGAATAAATATGAAAAAGACTCTTGATGAAATGAATGAAAGAATGTGGTATCGACTTGTAAAAGTGTTGTTTGCTATTTCATTTATCCTATCGTTCATTTCTTATAACACACTGCTAATCGCTGATATTGGTTATAAAAATTTGGATAAAAATCATTCTACATTAACCTGTCATCTACCTATTGGAAACACAGAAAAAATGAGCTTGGCTGAAGCAGGCTTGGATATTAGTAAGTACTATTTTGAAGGTGCGGTTTTCAGTTACCAAGAATTTTTTGAAGGATACAATGACTACAAAATTAGAAATATTCTTGAAGTATGCACAGGAAAAGATACTGGTTCGATTGATATTGTAAGTCTGCAGAAAGAATTTGAAGTTAGACAGAAGTACACAGAAATGAGTAATGAAGAACTGCTTAGTTCAATGAGTGAAGATGAGACGGTATCTACATATGAGCCTTCTGAACCTCCAGAGTGGAATTATAGAATGTTTGACATTCAACCAGAATTTTCTTACAGCCAGTTTTTGCTTTACTTTTTTGCAGGAAATATCGTGATAGTTTTGTTTTTCGAGGCAATGAGACGCATTTTCTATTATGTTGTTCTCGGTTCAATTTTGCCACGGAAGCAAAAACCTTATGAAAGCGATTAATGTATCAAGAGTTTCTACAGAAGAACAAAAAGAAGCTGGAAATTCTTTGCCTGCTCAGTTTGAGCGAATAGACAGCTATTGTAAAAAGAAAGGGTTTGAAGTTGTTGAGACGCTTAGCTTTGACGAAAGTGCATATAAAGAAAAGCGAGATGAGTTTGATAAGCTCCTGACTTTTGTTGAGGAAATTATAAATAAAGAGAAAGTAGCAGTCTGCTTTGATAAAGTAGACCGTCTTTCGAGAAGCGTTTTTGACAAACGTGTTGCTCGGCTATATGAGCTTGCTGTAGCTGACAAAATTGAGCTTCACTTTGTTTCAGAGGGTCAAATCATAAACAGTCAGATGTCGGCTGTAGAAAAATTCCAGTTTGGTATGAGTTTGGGTTTGGCTAAATACTATTCTGATGCGATTGGAGACAATGTAAGACGAGCATTTGAACAGAAACGCAGAAATGGTGAATGGACTGGAGGTGTTCGATTAGGATATTTGAATGTTCCACTCGATGAAGGCAAACGATTAAGGAAGGACATTATCATTGACCCTCAACGTGGTTATTTGGTTACAAGAATGTTTGAACTGTACGCAACTGGTAACTACTCTTACACCACTATCAGAGACACAATTTCCCAAGATGGCTTAACTACTAGAGACGGTAAAAAGCCATCAAGAAGTGTTATTGAAGGTATCTTGAAGGACTCTTTTTACTGCGGAATTGCAGTACCTAAAAAGTACAATCCTTATCCTCACAAATACCCTAGATTGATTGATAAGGAACTATTCAATAAGTGCCAAGAAGTACGCCTAAAACGTCGTAAAATGCCCTCTAAAGCTCTTTCTAGGGACTACATACTCAAAGGGCTTCTAAAGTGCCAGAACTGCGGTTGTGCAATGTCTCCTGAGGTCCATACAAAGCCAAGTGGAAAGGTGTATTACTAAGGATACCTATGACAAAAAGCATCAAGAATATGCAGACCAACTCCAGCTCTTGGAAATTGAACTTTCTGAACACAGAGAAGCCGACTATGAATATCAAACAACAGTATCTACACTGCTTTCAGTAGCACGAAGAGCTAAGGACATATTTGAGAATTGTTCTGAACCAATGCAAAAAAGAGCATTTTTGAACTTTCTACTTCAGAACCCTACCGTGCAAAGAAAAAAGCTATATTTTTCAATAGCTTCTCCCTTTAATTTGGTACTGGAACTATCAGATAGTCCAGACTTGCTCCGCGGGCAGGATTCGAACCTGCGACCAATCGATTAACAGTCGACCGCTCTACCGCTGAGCTACCGCGGAATATCCTTGACCTGCGGTATTAGATCAAGTGCGTCCATTCTACAGAAAAACGGCATACTTTCAACAGTGCCTATGTGTGGACCCACGGGGAGTCGAACCCCGACCTATTCCATGCCATGGAATCGTTCTACCGCTATACTATGGGCCCGATATAACGCGCTCAAATATAACAGAAAAATAAATCAAAGAGAAGATTGATAACAGCCGTCAAAGTTGTAACTGTGGATGAATATTAGCGCTCTGCCCTGGTTTGTATCGGGGTACCGCGGAAACATCCAATAGTGTACGGATACTCACGGGTCATTACATAGTGATACATTTCCACTACTTCCCCATCCCATTCAATTTCACTGGTAATGCCATGACAGGCGTCCAAATCTGCGTTGGTGTACTCGACTCCGTCCGCATCATACCGACTATAAATACCAAAACCATCCAACGCGTAGCCGATTAGTTTATTGTTTTGGTTGATATCAGATATGCAATCTGACGGACCGTGGTAATGGTATTGTCCAGCCATTTGCGGATGTCCGTCGCACGTATCCTGAACTTCATGGGCCGCTGCGTCTAACCCAGCATCATCAAGAGCGTTGTAAAGCGCTACACCGTTTAATGTGTAACCAACTATTCCCATCGGTACACAGCTCGCTTCTCTTGCTAGTACAGGTTTGGCTGGGATGCTGTAACGAAATTCAGTGGCGGTAATCGGGTTTGGGTTTCTGTCGTATTGCCATGCAGGGTCAGTTCTTTTTATCGGGAAAATACCGGTGGTGTGAGAAATAGGTAGCCCATTACCAGTGAGTGTGCGGGAGACATTTTGTAATGATGTCGAAAAACTTGCTGTAGGCCACGCTACGCTACCAAGGACATAAAGTTTTTGAGTCGAGTCCCAGGTGTCACCTTCGATCCATTCGCCACCGTGTAAATTACTAGTTTGTCGAAAGTTAGTTTGGCAAGAAAATACATAACCAACCTTAGGTGAATTTGAAACTTTGCCATCACCGAGCGGAATAGCGGTGGGATCAAGTCGGTCAATTTGTTTTTTAACGGCGTCGTTATTTATTTCTGTTGTCTCTGTCTCGACAGGCTCGCTTTCCACAAACTGAAGGTTGTTATTGACAGGTACATCAGCGGGCGATTGGTTGACGAATCGCGAGCCGATAATAGCTATTGCAATAAAAGTAACGACTAAAATAAATAAGAAAATAAGCCTATTTCGCATTAATTAAAAGGGTATCACACGGGCCGATTTTTGTTAGAATGATACGGTGATGAATGTGACTATCGAAGAGGGTTGGAAAAATAAACTGGTTGATGAATTTGAATCAGACTACTTCAAGGAACTTGCTGAGAAGGTTCGGGCGGCGTATCTGAAAGCAGTAGTCTATCCCCCACCGAAGTTGGTTTTTAATGCTTTTGAACTTTGTCCATTCGATCAAGTTAAGGTGGTGATCATTGGGCAAGATCCGTATCATGGGCCAGGTCAAGCGCACGGTTTGTGCTTTTCTGTCCAAGAAGGAGTGATTGTACCGCCGTCACTTAGAAATATTTATAAAGAGATTCACGACGATTTAGGAAAAGATATTCCACCGTCTGGCAACTTGGAACGATGGGCAAAACAAGGAGTGCTACTTCTAAACGCCACGCTGACTGTTGAGCAAGGGAGGGCTGGTTCACATCAGGGCTGGGGATGGGAACGCTTCACTGACGCGGCAATTAAAAAAGTTTCCGACGAGAAAGAAGGAGTGGTCTTTATGCTTTGGGGTCGTTATGCTCAAAACAAAGCCGTTTTGATAGACGAAACAAAGCATTTAGTACTGCGTGCCGCACACCCTTCGCCCCTCTCGGCCTACAATGGATGGTTTGGATCAAAGCATTTTAGTCAGGCTAATGAATATCTAAAATCGAAAGGTAAAAAAGAGATCGATTGGTGAAAACAAAAGTGCCGGCAGCGAAGCTGCCGGCACTTTTGTTTTAAGTCCTAAAACAATTTCCAAATTCCTTGATCCTCTTCCCCATCGATCTTGAAGATGGCAATACCGTTAAGGGCATATTTTTCTATCAAGTCTACTTTTTCTGATATAGCAGCCGCGTCAGAATACCAAACCATCTCTATCGGTACATCCATCTTGGTGTAGTTAGCAAACAATAAGGCTTTAGCGGCGGCTTCAAAACCAGCGCGTGTTCCGTCAGGTACCGGCAAAGCGTCAAGAATCTTAAATGGAGACTTTTCGTCAAAGAAGGTAAAACTCGCTTCTCCAGCAGCGTTTCGGGCTGCTTCCACGTCATTTTCTTCGGCTACTTCTTCTGCATCAGGAAGATTGATCGCGCCCTTGCTCGTATAGTCACGATACCATTCAGGGGCAACAGTAACAGTCCATTGGCGACCATAAGTTGGCACGCCTAAACGAATCTTATCAGCGGGGATGTCTTTCAAGGCAAGCTGAAGCACCTTTTCTACCCAAGCCGTATCAGCCACAGGCATATATGGTTCGCCCTTTCGAAGGTCGTTCATGTCTAAATCCGCGCGCTGCTGGTCATAAGTCATCAATTCCACTACATCACAATGCTTAGCAATCTCTTCGTAATCATTGGCGTACTCTAAATCTTTAGGCACGGTGTTGTAGAGACTCTCTGGTGGTGTGCGGGCTTCTATCGCACAAGTGAGTAATTTATCATCCATCTCTTCCTTAAGCTCTTCGAGAAAGAGTGAAAAATAATCCTTGGTTTCTGACAGTTTTCCTTCGTAGTCTATGTTTACGCCGTCAAAGTCACCGTCTTCAACCATCTCAACAATTTCGTCGATATGATCTTCTCGTTTTTCTTTGTCACTTAAAACACTGTGAATGCTAGCGCCATCAGACCACATCACAGATGGTATAACCTCTACGTCAGCACGTTTGGCAGAACGGAAGAATTTTTCCCATTGGCTTTCGTCCAAATCCGCTTTGTCTTTGAGTGAACCATCACTTTCTACTTCAAAGGCGAAGGCGTATACGCTATCAAGTTTACTAAGTTGTTTAGTGGCGCTCTTAAGTCCCATTGTGTCCTGCCACCAAGGTACCCAGCCGGATACCTCGATAGAAGAGGCTGCCAAGCTGAAGTGGGCAGGTGCTAATAAGGCTACAGCTACAAAAACAGCTAAAAATCTTGTCATATGCTATTTGAGACGATGGGGAGCCGGATTTCTTTCAAGCCTTGAAAGAAATCCGGTCGACGTGCGTCATAGGGTCGGGAGGGTCCTAGAGGGAGGTTCTTTCAATAGTACAAGGAATGAACGAATGTATAAAAAGGTATGCGTCATGCTGGGGTTGGTTATTTCGATGATAATCCCCACCACGACACACGCTGAGGCCAGTCAGGAAAAGCAGATACGAAAGTATTTTGCTAGTTATCCTGTGCTTGTCAGTATCGCGCGGTGTGAGTCCGAATTTCATCATTACGACGATAACGGACGGCCCCTCAAAAATAAAGAAGGGTCCAGCGCAACTGGTGCAATGCAGATTATCGCGTCGATTCATCGGCGTGCTGCGGCACGACTAGGGTATGACATCAATACCCTGAACGGCAATTTAGGATATGCCAAACACCTCTACAAGACGGAAGGCACGAATCCGTGGAATCCGTCTAAGCGCTGCTGGGGCTAATGGCCCTGCATACGCAGTTCTTTAACAAGGCGGAGTCGCTACGCGACTCCGCCTTTTCTCTTAGGGTATAATTACGGGATGATAAGAAATCTCATTCCCTGGGTTGTGGGCTTTGTCTTGATTTTGATAGTACACGCCTATATAACCAGATAGATAGCCAGAAGCTCACTGACTCGGCTACTCTTATGCAGAAATATATTGTCTTAGAAAAAGCCGTTGGCGAAACGCCTCTTCAGGCGGTGGAGAAATTTCGGGCCACTCGTCCCGACTTAACTGGTGTGTCACTCGCCTATGCTGGCAGGCTAGATCCTATGGCTAGTGGCAAATTGCTGATCTTGATTGGAGAAGAATGTAAAAACCAAGAGAGTTATCATTCTCTTGATAAAGAATATCGGTTTGAAGTCTTGTTGGGTTCTACTTCTGACACCGGTGATATCTTGGGATTGGTTGATTGGAAAGAAGCGACTAATTTCAACCAATTGCAACTTCAAAAACTTGCCAAGTCACTGCAGGGAGCGCTCGCTCTACCCTATCCTAAGTTTTCTTCACGCACAGTTAAAGGTAAACCGCTTCACATCTGGACGCTTGAAAACCGTCTGGGAGAAATTGAGATTCCAACTGCCGAGACTACAGTTTATAAATTGAAGTTGGTGGATTTAAGAACCGTTTCCGCGGAAAAAGTCTATGAAGACGCCTTGGCACGCATCGAACTAATGCCAAAGGTCGAGGAAGAATCAAAAGCGCTTGGACGAGACTTTCGTCGGAGCGATGTCAGAGTTGCTTGGCAGGTGTGGCTAGAACACCATCGGGGTGAACTGGTACAGATTGCCACATTTGATTGTGTAGCCTCTTCTGGTACCTATATGCGCTCTTTGGCGGGTGAAATAGGAAGAAGGCTTAGTACAACGGCATTGGCCTACTCTATTCACCGCACGGTTATGGGGAGATATCACCCTTTGCCTATGGGGTTTGGCCTCTGGACCAAGCGGTTTGGTTGACCAGAGTCTGATTTTCTGTTAGGATTCTGCCACTTATGTCACAGGATAAATTAATCAAATTGGTCTCCAAAGGCGACGCTAAAGGCGTTGGTAAGGGTGACGTCTACTACGTTCGCTTCAACAACAAGAACAAGAAAGACCCAAGCAAGAAGCTTTCTTTAAAGAAATACAATAGTAAGACTCGGACTCACCTAGACTACACTCAGAAGAAATAACAAAATCCGCCAAATCGGCGGATTTCTTCGTTGTGCTGCGGAAAGTAAAACTCACTGAACGAGGAAGTTCACCTCGCTTTATTTTCCTTGCCCGCCTCGAACTCCATCCAATTTGGCGGATTTTGCGTTTAAAGAGTCTTCATCCGCAACCCTTGACTATCTACCAAAATCGTGTAATATAAACACTCCTGCAACAATTCAGCTTCAGGAGGAAAGCAACAAAGGATACTTCCGATGAAGACGCATTCCAGTTCCGGCCTCAATGGCCATAGCGAAAAGCTTCTCGACGGCGCCGGCACGTCCAATGTGGACCTGGGCCTCAAGGACGATGTGATGATGGCGACCGATTCCGGCTTCGACGACTCGCCGGGCGGTGGCAGTTCGCAGGGCAAGAACGCTCTCGGCGATGCCGATGTCAGCTGATATTATGATGTCGATGGTTGCCGGCCTGTCCGTCGACTGATCGTCGGGGTTTGACCACACCCCTTTAACAAAATGGTTTCGACCTCGTTCTGCGAACACATTCTTTGAATGGTTGCAGGACGAGGTTTTCTTTTGTTTGACACAAAAACGCCCGACTGGCTTTGCCAGTCGGGCAAATTTTGTTTTTAAAGCGCTCCCTGATCAGCTTTACAATTTCTTTCCAATACCTCTACCAATACTTTTTGCGCGGCAGCAACGTTTTCTGGCTTTCCTGCCCAGGCCACCTGTACTGGTTGCTCAATACCACGTGAGAACGAGAAAGCTAATTGCCATGGTAAACCACCACCTGCCTTCTCTGCTTTACCGATAGCATTAAAGTTAGCGGTCACCTGTTCGGGAGTTTGCCCGCCAGAAAGAAAAACTATTCCTGGTATTTCTTTTGGTACACAATCTTTGAGAACCTTCAGGGTAGCCTCAGCTACTTCTTCTGGTGTGCTTGGCTTTACGTTGCTACTTCCAGCCAGAACCATACTGGTTTTTAGAATCACACCTTTTAGATCGACTCGATATTGTTGCAGTACCGCAAAGATTGTCTTCAGAGTGAGTGTAGTCACTTCTGCTGCGCGTGCTATATCGTGAGCGCCTTCATAGATAACTTCAGGTTCAACTATTGGCACAATGCCGGCTTCTTGGCAGAGTCGTGCGTAGCGAGCGAGTAATAAGCAGTTTAATTTGATGCTGTCGTGAGTCGGTAGGCCTTCACCGATAGAAATGACCGCTCGCCACTTGGCGGCGCGCGCGCCCATTTTGTAATACTCGTCTAATCGTTCACGCAGACCGTCCAATCCTTCAGTCACCACTTCGCCAGGAAAACCATCAAGCGCCACGGTGCTCTTGTCTACCTTAATGATAGGAATGATACCCTTAGCAATCAGGTAATCAACAAAAGCCGTACTGTCGTCGGTATGGTTGCGGATCGTCGCGTCATGCAGAATGATTCCGGTTACATATTTCTCTATGCCGGGTGTAGTGAAAAGGAGTTGTCTATAAAGTCGTCGTGTCTCTGCATCGGGAGTAGCACCAATCGCCTGGAGTTGTTTATCCATCGTGTTGACACTCTGGTCAGCCGCCAAGATACCTTTGCCTGATGTCATCAGAAGAGCTACGGTCTTGTAAAGATTTTCGTTATTCATTCCAAATAGTATAGCAACACGGCGG
>Ga0209542_10006548_pt1 | contig 22605 bp, 21 predicted proteins | sample RifCSPhighO2_01_FD_184028 | JGI IMG/M metagenome (GOLD analysis project Ga0209542, IMG submission 184028) | Soil microbial communities from Rifle, Colorado - Rifle CSP2_plank highO2_0.1 (SPAdes) (version 2) | ecosystem: Environmental > Terrestrial > Deep subsurface > Rock core/Sediment ... | reverse complement strand
ATTGAGGGAGCGAATATCTCTGCAGCTGGCGGCTGGGGTATTATTTTGGAGAAATCCGGCAACAATAACATTTCCTGGGTCAATATTACCACCGGGACCGGAAGTGCTCAGGATGGTGTCTCTGCTATTCTTATGAATGGAACAAACCCAGATGCAGTGAATAATGTCTTTTACAATATCCAAACGCGATGGAAGGCAGCTCCAAACAACAGAACTGCTTTTATGCATAAAGGCGGGGCCGTAAATACTATTATCTTTAATACCTCTCTTGGTTATATCAACTGGACCAGCGCTAATCTTAGCCATAATATTAATCTATCAATCAATGCTACCTCGCCAACCATCTTTATGATGCAAAATACGCTGGGATTAGCTTTCCCGCACAACAATACAGTTAACAAGTTAAATGGCTCGGCAAGAATAGAATTACGACAGTTAAACTACCGTGTCCAGCCGGATTTATTAAAAAACGGAGTGCGCTGCGACAATCAAACCGGTGATAATGCTTTTCGTTGTAACATCTCTTACGATGCCAGCCTAAGCACTCTCTTCGCTAACATAACTTCTTTCAGTAATTACACCACCGAAGAAAATGATCCGCCCAACGTTACCAATCTCAATCCTGCTAACAATATCAATCTCAGTACAAAATTTAGTACCACTAAAATGTTTAATGCTACAATTACAGATGATCATTCCACACTTAGCGTCATTTCTTTTCAATTCACCAATAAAACCAACCCTTTTAACCTTACCGCGCAGCAATTGGTCGGCGATGTTTATAATGTAACTATTAATCTTGCCCTCTTAGATGATGGAACTCATGGTGTGCGAGTATTTGCAAACGATTCTTTGAATAATGTCAATAATACTGAATTTATCAACTTTACCATCGACCGCACTCCTCCAAATATCTCTATCTTCAGATACAATAGCACTAGTAACTTTACTGCCAACTTTTCCAACCGCGGAGGATTGCAGATCAACGTAAGCATCAATGACACCGCTACCTATGGAAAGTATGTAACACTAGGCCTTACTCATTCCAGAAACAGCACTGGTTTCAACGTCACCTTAAACCAAGTAGATTACTGGTGGACAGTAAACTTAAGTATGTCAACTTTAAGCGATGGATTATATAGGATCCAAGTTTATGCTAATGATACTGTCGATAATGTAAACAATAGTGTGGCTAACTTAAGTTTCATCGTGGATTCTACTCCGCCGAATGTTTCCATCTTTCGTTATAACAGCACCAATAATTTCACTGCCAACTTTTCCAACCGCGGCGGATTGCAGATCAACGTGAGCATCAATGATAGTTTAACATACGGAAAATATGTAACTTTAGGCCTGACTCATTCCAGAAACACCACTGGATTTAACGTCACCTTAAGTCAAGTAGATTATTGGTGGAGAGTAAATTTAAGCCTATCCACTTTAAGTGACGGATTATACAGAATTCAGGTTTATGCCAATGATACCGTCGGTAATGTAAACAATAGTGTGGCTAATCTAAGCTTTATCGTTGATTCTACTCCTCCGAACGTATCTCTTTTCATCACTAATACTACGCCTATCAATAACAGCAACTTTACTAACGCCGGAGTGATCCAGATCAATGTTACTCTCAACGATACTCTTACCACAGTAACTGATGTGCGATTTGGAATATTTAACACCGTCAATAATTCTGAATTTAATCTCACCACCATAAAGCTAGGCAGTTTCTGGACTCAGAATCTAAGTCTTGCGACTTTAACTGATGCTGTTTATTTTATTCGCGTCTATGGAAATGATACCTTAGGGAATATGAACAACAGCGTTACCAATCTCAGTTTTACCGTAGATACTGTCCCCCCAAACATCTCCATCTTCAGGTACAACAGCACCAGCAATTTTACTGCTAATTTTTCCAACCGCGGAGGTCTGCAGATTAATGTGAGCATCAATGACACCACCACTTATGAAAAGTATGTAACGCTAGGCCTTACTCATTCCAGAAACAGCACTGGTTTCAACGTCACTCTCAATCAAGTAGATTACTGGTGGATGGTCAACTTAAGCATGGCAACTTTAAGTGATGGTGTATATAGAATTCAGGTTTATGCTAACGATACGGTTGGAAATGTAAACAATAGCGTGGCAAATCTAAGCTTTATTGTTGATTCTACTCCGCCGAATGTTTCCATCTTCTTCACCAATGATACTGCAACTAACAACAGTAATCACACTAACTCCGGAGTAATCCAGATCAATGTTACTCTTAACGATACTCTTACCACAGTAACTGATGTTCGCTTTGGAATATTTAACACTGTCAACAATTCTGAATTTAATCTCACTACTATCAAGCTAGGCAGTTTCTGGACTCAGAACTTAAGTCTTGCAACATTAACTGATGCAGTTTATTTTATTCGCGTCTATGGAAATGATACTTTAGGAAATATCAACAACAGCGTAATAAATCTAAGTTTTACTGTTGATACTGTTCCACCTAACATCTCCATCTTCAGGTACAACAGCACCAGCAACTTTACCGCTAACTTTTCCAACCGCGGGGGATTACAGATCAATGTAAGCATCAATGATACCACTACCTATGGAAAATCAGTTATCCTCGGCCTGACTCATTCCAGAAACACTACTGGTTTCAACGTCACTCTCAATCAAGTAGATTACTGGTGGATGGTCAACTTAAGCATGTCGACTTTAAGTGATGGTGTATACAGAATTCAGGTTTATGCCAATGATACGGTCGGCAATGTAAACAATAGCGTCGCTAACTTAAGTTTCATCGTCGATTCGACTCCGCCAAATGTTTCCACCTTCTTCACCAATGATACTGCAACTAACAACAGTAACCATACTAACTCCGGAGTAATCCAGATCAATGTTACCCTCAATGATACACTTACAACCGTTACCGATGTTCAGTTTGGAATATTCAATACTGTCAACAATTCTGAGTTCAATCTCACTACTATCAAGCTGGGCAGTTTCTGGACTCAGAACTTAAGTCTTGCGACATTAACTGATGCGGTTTACTTCATTCGCGTCTATGGAAATGATACGCTGGGAAATATGAATAATTCTGTTTCTAATCTAAGTTTTACTGTCGATACAACGCCGCCGACAGTAAATATTACTAATCCAAGCAATGGAGTAACCCTGAGTGGAACCCAAACCTTTAATGCTACGGTCAGAGATGCCACGACAGTTGTGAACACCGTTATCTTTCAGTTTAGTGCGGGAACTACTGCAATAAACAGAACCGCGTCAAATACTTCGGGAAATTGGAATGTGAGTATAGATACAACCACCTTAACTGAAGATTCTCAAACAATAATAACTGTCTTTGCCAATGATACTCTCGGCAATATGAACAGAACTGAGACTATAACCGTTACTATCGACAATGTTGCAGCAGAAGGAGGAGTAACTGGCGGAGGCGGCGGAGGACCATCGCAAGGCAAACCGCCTAAAGATGTTCCAGAACCAGAATTTGAATGCGGCAATGGCGATCTTGAAAATGGAGAAGAATGTGATTCCGGCGAAGGATGCACGATAGAATGTACTTGTAGTACTGGATATGCATCACAAAAAGAAACCGATTGCGAACTCTTGCCATATTGCGGCGATGGTGAAATAAATGAGGGAGAAGAATGCGATGGCGCTGATCTTGACGGAAAAACTTGTAATTCTTTAGAATATGCAGAAGGAAAATTATCTTGTAGTTCTTCGTGTATTTTAGATAGTAACGAATGTGTTACCTACGAAGAGAGATATAATAAGCTTCTTACTGAAATAGAAGGCACCATCCCTGAGAGCGGAAGCAGTCTCGATATTGATCAAAAATTGGAACAAGCTAAAGGCTTGTTCGAAGAAAAAAAATTCCAGGAAGCGTATGAATTACTGCTGGAATTGAAGGGCGATCTTAAGGCCTATCAGCTGCTGGTTCTTCCTGCAAAAAAAATATTTTCCGGCATCGGAAAATCCGTACAGGAAGATACTGGTTACTGGCTCCTTTCTGGAATGGTGGGATTATTGGTCTTGGCCGGTTATTATGTGAAAGGATTACCAATTAAGGAATATGTCTGGAAACTCAAGCCGGTACCTGAAGTAAGAATAAAAGAACCGCTCACCACTCCTTCGAGCATCACCGCAAAACCAAGCAAACCTCTCACCCTCTTGGGGAAAAAGAGTTACGTAGATTTGCAACAACAATTAGAGCAAGTTGATAAACTTCTTGAGGAAGTTCCTGTTCCTGAAATGACAAATGCAGTAAAACTTACTTCCCTAAAGAGGAATCTTTTAGAAAGTGAAGAAACCAGAAAACCGATCGTCCAAATTAAAAACCTTGAAGAATTAGAGCAGTGGGTTGAAAAGATGGTGCAGCTTAAAACTCCTGAATCAAAGATCATGGAAATCATACAAAAAGTAACCGCTTTCGGCAGCGCAGAAATTAGCATGGCATTACAAAGGATTAAGGCAGCCAAGTTGTTGCGGGATCGGTATCCGAACGAAAAAGCTCTTGCTGAATTAAAGAGATTTATTTCAAAAGAACATAAAAAAGGAGCCCAGCCGGAAGAGATTATCGCTGAATTGGTACAAGAAGGATGGGACCATAAGATAATCAAGGCTTATGTTATAGCCCACTATCAATAATCAATTACCGTAAACTTTATATATCCTCATTTCTTCTGATTAAAAATCCTTATCAAGGTCAATAAATGAGGGTGAATGATTATGGAAGAAAAAGGAAAAAAATTATTCAAAGAACTGCTGGGGAAAACAATAGTTTCCAAATCTGGGAAAAAATTCGGTGAAGTAGGCGATTTAATATTTGAAGTTGGTTCAGGAGAACTGATTCACTTACTGCTTAAGAATCCTACCTCTTATACTGATCGAATGGAATTAGAAAAAACCAAGGAAGGCAGTATCTTGATCCCATTTTCAGCAGTAATTGCTACCGGCGATTACATAGTTGTAGCTGAAGAAGATATTGTGTAAAGAGTTTTAATTTAAATTTTATTTTTTCATTAAATTCTTAGTAATTTTTATTGCTCTCTTCTAACAGTTTCGCCGCGTGCAGGGCCTATAGAAACTGCTGCTGTTTTACATCCAACATAAGCATCATGGTCCATGACATACTCTCTTAAAGCTGGGGGGAACGAATCAAATCCGCCTTGGATATATCTTTCTCTTTGCTCTTTGAGTACTTGATCAACAACGAGGGGATTAGAAAGATCTCGTGGACCATCCCACAACTTCCATTGATAGGTCCTCTCCTGATAAACCGGTTTTTCTATTTGACTAAGATCTAATGGGACTTCATCAGTAACTTTTCCATCAATTTGAAATCCAGTACAAACCTTAATATCTACATCCTGGATACAATCGACGCGAGTAATATAAATTCCATCGCAATCATTTATTCTTACTGCCCTTTTAATTGCCGCCCAGTTAGGATAGCCAGCTCTTCTTTTTCTTCCGGTCTTGGCTCCGAATTCTCCAGCATTCTTAGTGATCATATCGCCGATCGCATCATCAGCTAAAGTCGGCATTAGTCCATTTCCTACTCTAGTCGGATAGACTTTTTCAACACCATAAATTTCAAACTCTCTTCTGGGAAGCCCTAAACTAGGAAAAGCATGAGGAGCAGGAGTATGTGAGGAAGTTTGATCCGGTATTGTTCCCATATCTACATCTAATTCTGTACCTTGAGCCCCCTCAATAATGATGTGATGGCCCCCTTCTAAGTATTCAAGCATCCGGTATTCTAATCTTTCTTTGAACTCTTTCAGTTCCCTTCGTATAGGATCGTGAACTGCGATAACTTCCTCAAGATAGCGTGGTTTAAGAATCCCCGCTGCAGATAGTTCCATGGATTTTGCATTTAGTACTTCTCTGAGCAGATCAGGAAAATTATCTGAAACATAATCTGCAAACGTAACTCTGGTCAATCGCCGAGCATTATCTTCATAAAAAGGACCTATTCCGGATTTTGTTGTTCCTATACTGCGTCCTTCCCCGCTTTCGCGCCAAGCATCAAGCTTACGATGATAATCAAATAATATACCTACTCTTTCAGAAATAAGAACCCGGCCTTGATAATCAAACAATTCTTGTCCTTGTTTTAATTCGCTGAGGAAAGATTCAGGGTCAAAAGCACAATTTGGTCCAATACCAAGATCAGCGTTACAAGCAAGACCTGTTGGAGAAGAATGTGTAACAAATTTTATTAAACCTGCTGCAGAACTAATGTAAAGAGTATGTCCTGCGTTTGGACCGCCCTGATAACGAACAACAATGCGTCTTTTTTCGGGGGCTAAAAGCTGAGCTCTTTCCAGAGCTTCGTCAACAAATTTTCCTTTACCTTCATCGCCCCAACTCAAACCGACATATGCTTCTCTAATTGGATTCATTTTAATTTTCTTAAATTAAACCTTTTTAATATTTTACTAACTTGATAAAGCATAATGAAAAATAGAGAATGGAGTTGCTATTCTTGTTTCTGATGAACTCCTGGCTTAAATTCTTCATCAATCTTCTGCAGATAATCTTTGACTCTGCTGATGACCGAAGTTAAAATGAAGCTTTCGATTTTCTCTTCAAAGATTTCTGAAAGATTGTTGAATTCATGGATCCGATACAAATTAGCGTTGGTTTCAATCAAATGGAGATCTTTCAAGCGTTTCAATTGCCTTCTCACGTTGGAAGAAGCAATGCCTAACATGGGTAGCCCCGCGCTTTTGCGCAGAGCCATGACATTATTTTTTATCTCTTCGGAATGTAATTCTTCCCTATTTTGTCTTGCTTTCAGCAAAACATGAAAGACATCAACAACCACATCTCTTGAATCTCCTGGCTGTAGTAAACCAACGGACAAACAAAACTTCCGCACTAATTCTCGGTCACTTACGGTAGGTTTTTCATAACGCCGCAAGGTAATTTCCGCTAAAGGTGTATCTCGACTTATTCGTGCCATGTTATTTTCCTCTTTGTTCTTTTTTTGTTATTTTATAGTTTAATCTGATTAACATTATGGGTGAAGATAGCAAAATACTAATTTCTCTTTTTCTCTCTTATCCAATTTAGCAAAATACATTCTTTCTAACTGCACTATCTGTCCATCTTTTAACTGCTCCAATCCTTTCTCGCCTACACCTAGAGCGGTTTCGCCGCTATCGAGCATCACTTCAACTTTCGGTAGATCTTTGGAAGAAGGCAGCCAATGGATAATGAATCCTTTATCGGGATTATTTTTGTAATCTTCGTAATCTTCGGAAACAAATTTCCATCCCTTGCCATCGAGAGTGAAATTACAGTAATCCATGAGGCGGTGAATTTTTCCTTTGCCTAGTTTTTTGAGGTCTGCCTGCGAGACGAAAACCTTCCCTTCAGCGAAAAGAGTGCGTTTTCCACGTTTTGGATAATCAGGATGCAGATCTAGTTTCGCTTCTTTCTTAGGAGCTCCTTTGATAGAAATCTCAACTGGATTATGAACGAAAAAATATCTATTCGCGTTAGGCTCTACAACTTCGCGGTTAAAAGAATTGATCATCTTCCAGAATTCTTCCTGGCTGACAGTTTTATCAGCAAGACTTAAGCCGATTTCCATAGCAAATTTGCGGAAAGCTTCTGGTTGATATCCCCTTCTTCTCAATGCCGGAAGAAACGGCAAACGCAGATCATCCCAGCCAGAATATTCTTTTTGTTCTATGGCATGCTTAGTCTGAGTAGTACTTAAAGTAAAACCTTCAAAATTAATTCTACCCCAATGCTTGTATTCGGGATGTTTCCAAGCAAAACAATCCATGATCATAGTCTCTTTGATGGCATTGTCAGCATGATCTTTCCCATTCAGGACGTGAGTCACGCCCATTTCATGATCATCTACTGCAACAGAAAAAACCATCAGCGGCCAGACTTTTTGTTCTTTCCCTGTTTTGGGATGGATGTGCTCATTGATCCGCATGATGGGAAAATCGCGCATGGCCGGATTTTTGTGTTTGATATCGGTTTTGAGGCGGACAACCGCTTCTCCTTCTGCATATTCAGAAAACATCTTTGCATAACGCAATTGATTTTCTTTTATAGACAGATTTCTGCAGGGACAAGCTATACCTTGATTCTTTTTTTCTCTCCATTCATCTGGGTTGCATTTGCAGACATAAGCTTTCCCTTTCTGCACCAATTGTTCAGCGTAATCATAGTACATACCTAGGCGGGAAGATTGGACAACTGGATTAGAAACATGATTGCCAGATAACCATTTGGTATCTTGCGGGATCATTTCATAAGCAGGAGCATAGATATTTTCGGGATTGGTATCCTCAATTCTCAGCAAGAATTTTCCGTCATACATTTTTGCGTATTCGTAATTTAATGAAGCGCCATAGGCATGGCCGATATGCAGTGGTCCAGAAGGAGAAGGAGCTATTCTTACTACGACTTTTCCTTTAGTGGCATTGGGAAGCGATTTTAATGGCCCTTCTTCTTTTTCTTCTTTCTTTTCATGGAGAAGTTCAGGAGCAAGTTTTTGTAATTGCTGCTTTATCTTTGGCAAAGGCAGCATCTCTACGTCGTTGATGATCTTTTCAATTTCTTTGAGAACTTTAGGAACATCTTTCTTTAGCGCAGGATTGTCTTTGAGGATCATGCCTAAAACAACATTCTTATTGACTTTGCCGTTGAAGTCCAAAGCGTTCTTTAAAGCATGCTTGAGAATAATATCTTTCATTAGTGCTAGGAGATGGAGAGAGATTATTAAATGTTTTGATGCACGATTAGATGCAGGTTAATTTTCAACATTTCTCTTTACTTCTTATTTTAGAAATAATCCAGCTTGTTCCAGCCCCGAGCGTCCCAGCTAATATATCATTCTGGGCGTCCCATTGATCGCCCTGCATGCCAAGAAAACTGCTGCCAATGGTAACGTCATGAGAAATAACCACCGTCAAGTATTCTATGATCTCGTAAATCGCTTTAAATGAAACGATAATCAAGAAAGGGATGAGATAACTCCAGATACAATTGATTTTCAATTTTCTGGAGATAAATTCACGCAAGGGAAAATAGAAAGTGAAACCGAAGAAAAAATGAACAAATCGATCATAGTGATTCCTGCTCCAGTCAAACTGTTGTCGAAACAATTCAAACAGAGGCATTTTACTATAGGTGTAATGGCTCCCAAGGGTATGGAAAAGTAAAAATATGAAGAGAAGAGTATAACTTAAGTTTGATAGCCTGAATTTTTTGTAGGTGAGGATCAAGAAGACAACAAAAGCAACACTTAAAACATTCTCAGCGAACCAAACCGTCCAGCTGTAAGGCTTAATTGCCATCACCACCCAGAAAATCGAGAAAATAAACAAAAGTAAAAATGGGAAGCGGTCTTTCTTGAGAATCTTCATCCCTAAAGCTTCCCTCGCTCCACTAAGCGCTTCATTCTTTTTACAAACTCATCTGCTTCATGATAATATTGCTCGTAGGCGGATCCTTTAATCTCTTTGATTTCACGATGGGTGATCAATTTACTCAGATGATAGAATTTACGCATGGTTTCGACGTATTTTTTTTCAAGCATATTGTGCCGCACAAATACTTTATCCAAGAGATCAGCAACATGTTCTGGTGTGGGAGGAATTTCCTTAGCCCGCATCAATGCAGCATGCGCAGCATCGATTACCGCCCAATATAAGTCCAAGGTTGCTTGCAAAACATGCCATCTGGAGTTAAGTAAGGTCTGTGGCGCCCGGCCAAAATACCGCCAAATACTTTCTTCTGATGGCCGAATCCTGCCATTTTTGAGCAGAATTTGCAAAGGTTCAAAAAAACCAGTATCAAGTATAGCTACTCCATCGCGAAGGATGTTCACAACTACTGGATCTCCGGCTTTAGCATATTCCCAGAAAGAAGTAAAGGTCATGGAAGTGATGTGCAGCTTGGGAGAAGTCCTAATTACTACCTTTTCTACAATAAGGCGATAACCTTCAATCAAAGCTTCGCTCAATTGAAAACGGGTATCATCAGTTATAAGCAAAATGTCGAGATCGCTAAGAACGGTAGCTTCCTTACGCGCAGAACTGCCGAAAACAATCACACTCATCAAGAAATCGCCCAATTCCGTCTTTAGTTCCTGGGTGAATTTTTGAGCGATTTTCATATCCTCAGTAGGATATTTATGGATATTCTCGTTCTCTTTTTTATGGATTTTAAATTCCATCTTTCTATATAAATAAGTAGGCTTTATTAAATTTGTGATAACTACTCGAAAACATATTCTTGAAATGTGATTCTTGAATAACATAAATCTTTATAAATTATTTATTCCCGTCTAAAATGTTACTAAAAAGTGAGGGTGATGCTATATGGAGCAAAAGCAATTAGATGAACTAGACGATTCTTTTTTTGGCGAAGAGTTTATTGAGGATGAGGCAGAAGAATCCTTCTCTTCAAATACAAAATTCCAACGAGTCGAGCCAAAGCTGGAAGCAGAGGCAGAACCAGAATTGAGACTAAAGAAAAGTGCAAAAAAGACTGTGGCCAAAAAAAACACGGTTAAAAAGACTAAAAAAACAATCAAAAAAGAAGCTGTTTCTGAAGCTAAAAAAGAAAAAGCGCTTCCAGAAAAAGAAGTTAAAAAAGAGACCGTAGAAATAAAGCCGGCAAAAGAAACACCTAAGGAGACTAAGATAGTGGTAGAAACTTCTTCGCCAGTTAATCCCTGGGCAGAAGAAAAAGGCTCTGGACTATTCGGGCAAGCTTCCACCTGGAAAACTTTAACTGGGATAGCTTTAGTATTATTGGTTCTTTCTCTGTTTACTCAAGGATTTGATTTCTCAGAAAAGGGCCTTACGGGAGCAGCGACGATATCATTAGATGAAGCAAAGGATAAGGCACTTACCTATGTAAATGGGCAGTTATTACAACCACCATTTCAGGCCACGGTAGAAGCTTCTGAAGAGTTAGATTCATTATATAAAATAACCTTAAATGTTGCTGGGCAAACCGTAGATTCTTATGTGACTAAGGATGGAAAATTGTTTTTCCCTCAAGGATTAGAAATGGAGGCCGTAGTTCTTGGAGATGAGGAAACTGAAACCCCTGGTAATTCAGAACTTGCGCCAGTAGAAGTCTCTGTCGATGATGACCCAGTCTTAGGATTAGAAGATGCGCCAGTAACGATGGTGGAATTCTCCGATTTCCAATGCCCTTTTTGTAAAAAGGCTAATGATGGAGCGCTCAAAGAAGTAAAAGACAAGTATGTTGAAGCAGGTAAATTGAAGATAGTCTATCGAGATTTCCCTTTAGAGTTTCATCCTGAAGCAGAAGTAGCAGCTATAGCCGCAGAATGTGCTGATGAACAAGGAAAATTCTGGGAATACCATGACCTGCTTTTTGCAAACCAAGATTCTTTAAGCGATGCCAATTATAAAAAATGGGCTGTGGAACTTGGTTTAGATGAAGAGGAATTCAATGAATGCTACAAAGGCTTAGAATACCTTAACGAAGTCCGGGCCGATATGGCAGACGGACAAAAGTACGGCGTTTCTGGAACTCCTGCTTTCTTTATCAATGGAAGAATGGTCAGCGGAGCGCAACCATATGCGGTCTTTGAACAGGAAATTGAAGCTGCCTTGGCAGCTGCGGGAGTTGAAAGTGAAGCTGTAAATGAACCTGAGCTTGCTCCAAATGAACCTGAAGAAGCAGGAGCTACTGAAGTAGTTCCCGAACCAGCAATGGCCGGAGAGACAGTAAAAGTTACCCTCAACGCTAAAAAATGGATTTTCCAACCTAATGAAGTAACAGTAAAGAAAGGAAGCAAAGTGGTAGTAACGGTTGTGCCTAGCGGTTTAGATTTCACTTTCGCTGTTCCTGCGTTAGGCGTAGAGCAGAAAGTTGCTGGAACTACTGAAGTGGAGTTTTTAGCTGATAAAGCTGGAACTTTTGACTTTACTTGCGGCAGTTGCGAAGACTGGCGAGGAATGAAAGGAACATTAGTGGTTGAGTAACTATATACTAATAGAAATATTTTTAACTTCTTTTTTATTTCATTATTTTTGAGGTTATTGATGACAAAAACGGAGAAGTTGTTTAGCAAGGTAATGATCGTGATATTTCTGGTCTTGCTAGTATTAGGCTTTGTGGTTCCAGGAGTAGTGAATTATAGTGCAAATGATGATACTACTGCTGTAGAGCCACGGCTCTGCAGCAGCGATGCGGATTGTTATCTTCTTTGTGATAATCAACCAGTTTCTGTTCTTTGCTCACAGAATTTATGCTTACAGAACTCTTGTGATGAACAAAGTTATTATTCCTATGATGCTGAACCGATTACATTTACACTCCGAATTCAAAATGTTTCCCTGCAAGAACGGAGTAATGGACAAGACCTTTTTGTAAAATTCAAAGGACAGATGGTCGAAATACATACCTCCCGGCTCATATTGTATCAGGTTTTGGAGAAAGTAGATATTACCTTAGATAATCAGTGCTTATTTTTGGATGGCAAACAGTATTGTGAAGAAAAATTAAGAATGGCTGTGAATGGAGAAAATTCAACCCAATATGGAAGTTATATGCCGCAGGAAGAAGATATAATCGTGATTGAGTATCAATGATAGATAGATAGATAGATATCTATAATCCTACTACACAAGATTTAAAAGAATGTTCTTAATCTGGAGAGATAATGACTTTTACAAATGTGGTTACGTTTTTAAAAAAAATTGCGCCTTTAGTGGATTTAACAAAAAAGGAAATTGCACTCTTACAAACACCAGATCGAATTCTGAAAGCGGAGTTGACTGTTAATGGAAAAAAATATCCGGCCTATCGAGTGCAATTCAATAATGCTCGAGGCCCCTACAAGGGAGGTATTCGCTATCATCCAGAAGTTTCTGAAGATGAGGTAAAATCGCTTGCCTTTTGGATGACCATTAAAACTGCAGTTACTGATCTTCCGCTAGGTGGTGGAAAGGGTGGAGTGACTGTTGATCCAAAGAGATTAAACAAAAAGGAATTGGAAGAGCTGAGCAGGGCCTATGTTGGCGCTTTCTACAAAAATCTTGGTCCTGATCAAGATGTACCTGCACCAGATGTATACACCACTCCAGAGATTATGGGCTGGATGTTAGATGAATATGAGAAGCTCGTTGGAAAAAAAGCTCCTGCTTTTATTACCGGAAAACCGTTGGAGTTAGGCGGTTCAAAAGTTAGAGATATTGCTACCGCGCTTGGAGGAGTTTATGTTTTAGAAGAAGCGGTGAAAAAAATCGGCTTGAAAGAAAAAAAAGTTGCAATCCAAGGCTTTGGAAACGCTGGGGGAACGATGGCAGAACTCTTGGCAGAAAAAGGATATTCAATTGTTGCTGTTTCTGATTCAAAAGGCGGCATTTATGATGCAAAGGGATTAGATATCCAAGAAGTAATTAGAACCAAAGAAAGCAAGGGAACGGTAATCGAGTACGCTAAAGCCACCAAAATAAGCAACGAAGAGCTATTAGAATGTAATTGCAATATATTGATACCTTCTGCTTTGAGCGGAGTTATCACCAAAGAAAATGCTCATAAGATAAAAGCGAAGATTGTCCTGGAGTTAGCCAATGGGCCGACTACGCCGGAAGCAGACGAGATTTTGTCGACGAGAAAAGTGTTAGTGCTGCCAGATATATTGGCAAATGCCGGCGGAGTTACCGTTTCCTACTTCGAATGGGTGCAAAACAGGAAGAAGGAGTCATGGAGCGAGCAGGAAGTCAAGAAAAAATTGCAGGAAAAGATGATTTCTGCCTTTGAACAGATCTGGAAAGAATTTTCCGACGGCAACAAAAGTTTTAGAACTGCTGCCTATGTCTTGGCGTTGAAAAAAATCATTGCAGCAGAAAGAAAAAGAAATAAAATATAGAGAATTTTACAATTTTTATAAGAAAGATTAATATAGGTAAAAGAATTTCTATGTTTCAATAATTACAAAGAGGTGTTATGATAGATGGCTAAGAAAAAAGCAGCAGCAAAGAAGAAAAAGCGAAGATAAATTTTTAATTTTACTTTTCTTTTTTTTCTTTCTTCTGCCTGCTACACTAGGCGAACGTCTTCAAGTGGGATATCCACTTTGTTCACAAGAAATGTGAATAAATATCGCATTTCTGTGCAGAAAACAAGTAGTTTCTTGTTTTCACGCAACCCCGCGACAGATGATTTACTTTTCGAGTTTTCTTAACAGAAAATAATAAAAAGGAGTCCTTATTTGAGCTAACATCATGATGCGGACACATACTTGTGGTGAATTGTCAAAGAAACATGCCGGCATGAAGGTAACCTTAGCTGGCTGGGTCGATTCTGTAAGAATTTCTGGAAAAATTGGTTTCCTCCATCTTAGAGACCGTTATGGAAAAACGCAGGTGTTCCTAAATAAAGATCTTGCTCATGAATTTAGAACCCTGAACAAGGAAGATGTCCTACAGGTTATTGGACAAGTGAAAGCTCGCCCTCCCCAACAGGTTAAAGGTGAAGGCACCGGTGAAATTGAGTTAGAAGCTTCTCAAATCAAGGTTCTGAAGGCGGTTCCGAGTTTGCCTCTCGATCTAAATGAGGAGATTGAATCACATGAAGATACCAGGTTGAAATACAGATATATCGATTTACGAAGGCCGGGAATGCAAGAAGCTTTACTATTACGACATAAACTAACCAAGGCGATTAGGGATTTTTTAGATCAGGAACAATTTATGGATATTGAAACGCCAATTTTGGCTAAATCGACTCCTGAGGGCGCAAGAGATTATTTAGTCCCTTCCAGAACTGTTCCCGGACATTTCTTTGCCCTCCCTCAATCACCACAAATTTTCAAACAACTTTTAATGGTGGCCGGGTTTGATAGGTATTTTCAGATTGCTCGATGTTTCAGAGACGAAGATTTAAGGGCAGATCGACAGCCAGAATTTACCCAATTAGACATTGAAATGTCTTTTATCGAGGAAGAAGATATCTATCCTCTTATGGAACGGATGATGAAATTTGTGTTCAAGCAAGTTCTTGGAAAGGACATCAAAACACCATTCCCGCGCTTAGCCTATAAAGATGCGATGAAAATTTACAATTCTGATAAGCCTGATTTACGAAGTAAAACAAAGGAAGAGTTCAGTTTCCTCTGGGTCACTGATTTTCCTATGTTTGAATTTAGTGAGGAAGAAAATCGGTTTGTTAGCATGCATCATCCTTTCACCTGCCCTCATCCAGAGGATATCAAATTCCTTCATAACGATAAAGCAAAGGTACGAAGTCGAGCCTATGACTTAGTATTAAACGGTTATGAAATTGGCGGTGGTTCTATCAGAATTTCTGATGGGGCGTTGCAACAAGAAGTCTTCAAGGCATTAGGGTTGAGTGAGAAAGAAGCGAGGGAAAAGTTTGGATTCCTGCTGGATGCATTACAGTTTGCTCCCCCCCATGGAGGATTGGCATTCGGCTTAGACAGATGGGCTATGCTCATGGCTGGAAAAGATTCAATCAGAGAAGTCATCGCTTTCCCGAAGAATAAAGATGCTAAAGATTTGATGCAGGACTCTCCCTCCCCAGTTGCTGGAGACCAGTTGAAACAAATTCATATCAAAGTGGTTAAATAACTTCAATCCCTTTCAAAGTCTTTAAAGCATTTATATATTAGTTTTATTTTCTAGTGTTCAGAATAGCTAAATGGAGGTATAACCATGACTATTAAAGAACAATTTCAAAAATTAAAAGAGAACTGGCTGATCGTGTTATTGTTAGCAGTAGTGTTAGTATTGTTTATGGGTTTGCCGGCAGTGGAAACTCTACAACAAGGCGTATTTCAAACCGGAGGAGTATACGGCAGAGATTATGCTGAATCTGCAGTCGGAAAGATGGGGATAGGCATGCCTTCGCCGATATATTATGATAACGGCTTTGCTCCGGAAGAAAGTGATCGTAAGATTACGAAAACCGCTTCTTTGAGTACAGAAGTAGAACGAGGAACATTCAAGGATGCTGAGAACAAGTTGAAGAGTATTGTAAAAGTTACAGATAGCTTCTTACTTAATGAAAATGCCCAGAAGTACGAATATGGCGATGGACGAAGATCTTATTATTCTGGAACCTACACCATTAAGGTAGAAGAAGGAAAATATGCTGCAGTGTTATCACAACTTAAAGAAATTGGAGAAGTTACTTCATTCAGCGAGAGCGCAGATGATATTACTGAACAGTTTGTAGACTTAGAAAGTGAATTGATTTCTGAGAAAGAACGATTAGCCCGCTACAAACAGATGCTCTCGGAAGCAACGACTGTTGAGGATAAGATTCAGTTGAGCGACCGTATCTTTAACCAGGAAAGAACTATCAAGTACTTGGAAGAACAACTGAAAAGTACCGGAGAACGAGTTACTTACTCAACTTTGTACGTAACCATAACAGAAGAACAGTCTGAGTATGTGGATGCAGTGTTAGTGACACTTTCAGAGCTGATAACTCGATTTGTTCAAAGCCTGAACAACTTGCTGAAGTTAGTAGTGGGATTGATTCCATACGCTATCGTGGCAGTATTAGCATGGCTGGGATGGAAGAGATTCAGGAAAACTGACAGCTTGAAGAAGAAGTAAATTTCTTTATTTTTTTATTTATTTCTTAACTTTTTCTCTTATGAATTCTACCAAAAAGTAAATCAACAAAGTTGCTACACTTCCTACTAAGAACCACAAAGCGATATCTGGCTGTGCAGTTACAACAGGAGCTTCTTGCGCCATCTTCAAACTTGCTTCCTGAACAAATGCTTGGGAAGTGTCAGCAACTCCAGATTCTACTGCTTCCATTGCAGGAACGGCTTGGGAAGTACTTTGTATAAACTTAATTACTGCGCTAATTCCTAAAGCAGCTAAGGCTGCAGGAAGGATTCCTTTCAATTTCTCTTTTAATCCAGAAACATGTTTAGGAGCGATGATAATGTATTTATTGGCCAGCTTGTAATGCAATACCTCTCGCCCTTTCTGGCTGTAATGGAATTCTTCGGCAGTGATGAGATGCGCTTCCTGCAGCTTTTGTAAATGATAATGAACAGTAGAAATAGGAAGATTGAGCATTTTAGCGATACTGGATTCAGTATCCTCCTTTTCTGCTAAATGGTTAAGAATTTTCCTACTGGTATCACTAGTTATAGTTTCTGCCAATTTCTTGGTCTTGGGCTCGTTCAGGTCCACTAAGAGGAAGTTTGATTTTGCCATAGATAGCTATTATAGAATATATATTAAAAAGGTTTTGATAACTTTAAATAGAATTGAAGCATACTTCCTATCGTGGGAGAACGCAGCTTTACGAAAGAGGAAGAGAAACGAATCATTGTTCCTATTGCTGAACGATTGCAGAAGATGCATAGTAAAGGTAAAACGATTATTGTTGGCATCCAAGGCGGGCAAGGGACGGGAAAAACTACTATTGTACAAGTTTTGGAGAAGCAACTGAAAAAGAAAGGATTCGGAGTGCAGTCTTTTTCTCTGGATGATTTTTACACAACCTACAAAGAAAGGTTAGCCTTACAACAGAAATTTCCCAACAATACCTTTTATCAAATCTCTCGCGGATTGCCTGGAACACATCGAGTGAAATATTTATATCAAGTACTGCAGAAAGCAAAAGCAGGAAAGGATTTTGAGATTCCTATGTTTGACAAATCATTGTATGATGGAAAAGGAGATGTTCTTTCTAAAACGAGAAAAGTTAAGGGCCGACAAGATTTTGTAATCTTGGAAGGCTGGTGTGTAGGGATGCCGGAAATTAGTTCTGCGGAATTGTTAAAGATCTGCAAACAAAATAGTATTGATATTAAGAAGCTTGATCCTTCACTGCAGGATCATAAAGTTGTTTTAGGCTTTGTGAAAGAGTACCAACCGGTTTGGAATTTATTGGATTATCAGATTATGCTGAAAGCAGATTCTCCGGAAGTACATAAGAAATGGCGATTACTGCAGGAAACAAGATTGAAAGCTGCTAAGGGGAAGGGAATGAATGAGAAGCAAGTGCATGCTTTCGTAGAGCCATATTTACCGTTTACCTATGTCTGTTATGATTTGATCAAGCCGGATGTAAAAGTGCTTATAGATGAAAAGCATAATTTTTATAGGATAATGTTTTATTGAAAGAATATGGTTGTGTACACTACTAAAGCGATGCAAAAAGAATTAAGTAAGATGGTAGAAGAAAGTTATGCAAGGTTATCAGAACTGCAAAAACAAAGATTAAGAGAGCTTGAAGAGAGAATGTATATAGCAACCAGTTACCTTAAGTATTAACCTTATCCTTCCAAAAACCATTTAAACTCTTAATTCCTTCTTATAGTATGGGCATCTTAAACAAGTTATTGTTCTGGCGCAGGGATGATGAGTTTGATTTTGACAAAGTAGCAGATGAACAGCTCAAAACCGGCATAAAAGACGATCCATTTGGTTTAGATCAGCCTGAGCATGATCTAGAACCGCCAGCATTTACTCAACAATCTTCTACTAAAGCTCAAGGATCGCCATACAAGCAAACTAATTTCCAGCCAACTACTCTTTCTTCCCCTAATGAAAATGTTGAAAAAGATTTAGAGTTGATCAGCAGCAAGTTAGATACAATTAAAGCGATGTTGAGTTCCTTAGATCAGCGGACCGCAAATCTGGAACGGGCAGCTGGTGTGCAGCAGCAGCGCCGGGAACGGTTATGGTAAATTTAAAAGAGAAGAAATATTTGATTCTTTTTGTTGCCGTATCTTTGGCTACTATTTTTGTTGATCAAATTAGCAAGATTCTTATTGCAGTGAAAAGACCAGAATGGGTTCTTGGATTTCTATCAATCCATTTTGTGCAGAATACTGGAGCAGGATTCGGTATCCTGAAAGGACAGATGACTCTACTTACAATCATCTCGGCTGTGGTGGTAATGGGTGTGATTTATTTTTACAAAAAAATACCTCAGGAGATGTGGGCGCAATTGTTGTTCGGGTTGTTCTTAGGCGGCGTAGCAGGAAACCTGATTGATAGGATTCTGCGGCAGTATGTGGTAGATTTTATTGATGTAGGATTCTGGCCGGTATTTAATATTGCGGATGCAGCTATTTCTGTGTCGGTGATTGGGTTAGTGGGGTATTATTGGAAAAAGTAGATTACAAGGATAGATTTTTATAAAATATCCCTTCTCTAAGAAAAGATGAAAGAAAAAATTATGTTAGTAGATTTTGCTGGAACTTTAATTAAAGCGGAAATACTAGATGAAGCAAATGAGATCCGAGCAAAAGTTCTGCAAAAAGCACTGCCTACCAAAGAACAGCATGCAAATCCAGAAGATTTCTACAAAGTAAACCGAGAGTTTGTGGAAAAACTGACCGGGTTGAAAGCAAAAGCAAGAATTAGATACAGAAAGAATGATTTGGGCTTTATGGAATTGACTGGGGAACAAGTTCAAAATCAGATTTCTACCAATTTATTCCAAATCGGCATGTACATGGCGGCAAAAAAGCATGGGAAGAAAATTGTGCCAGAAGGCTTGGTTGAACAGTTGCAACGCATCCAAAAAATAGGATATAAATTAGCCATAGTATCTGGAGTGAGAACAGATATTATTTCTGGAATGTTGCAGATTGCTGGCATCCCGTTGAATTTTGATTATATCTATGGGCAACCGCCAATTCTGGGTATGGAAAATCAGGAACAAGATATTAAAGAATTGGAAAAGAAAGGGGTTTTAGAATATGTTCTTGGAGATAAGATCGGTGATTTACAACGTGGAGCAAAGAAATCCATCTTCGTGACCTGGGGACATCCTGCTGGTGGAGAGAAAGAGTATGCAGATTATACTATCAGTAAACCAAAGGAGTTAGGGAAGATTATCAACTGAAAATGGAAAATATCAATAGACTTAGGAAATTCTACCAATTAAAGAATGTTGAGCGAGCAAATAGTGTTTCAAGAAGAAAAGAAAGTTCGGCCGAGCATAGCTGGAGCTGTTTAATTTTAGCAGATTACTTCATAAGTGAGATGAAAGAAAAATTAGATCGATTAAGAATATATGAATTATTAATGTATCATGACGTAGTTGAAATTGAAGCAGGGGATGTTTGTATTAACGATGAGAAAGGGAGAATTGGAAAAGAAGATCGAGAATTACAAGCCGTGCATGTTCTTAAGGAACATATCCCAAAAATTCTGAAGGATAAGTTTGTTGCTTTATTTCAGGAGTTTGAAGAAGGAAAAACGATGGAAGCTAAATTTGCCAAAGCAATTGATGCCTTAGATGCAGCCATCCATGAGTTGGATTATAAGGAAGATTGGAAAAAGTTAACAGAAGAATTTTTACGTCAAAAGAAAGGACCTATCATGAAAGCATTTCCTGAGTTAGAAAAAGCATTCGATAATGTGCTTACATACGCAAGAGAAGAAGGTTATTTTAAACAAAATTAAATTCACTGCACACAACCGTGCTTCTTGTATCCTTTATTCAAGGCTTCTTTTCGGTCAGCAAACCATAGCTGTCGATCTTTCTGGATCTTCTTAGCCCAGTCGCATTTTGGCTCGTGGTAGACATTGCTTCTTTTACTGGCAACATATTTGCCAGGCGTGAATTTAGTTTCAGATTCTGCCGGTTTTACAACCGCTTCTTTTGCTGGAGGAAGAGGTTCAAAGACTTGACTATGAGGTTCATCACCATAAGGAACAACTCTGCTCTTAGATGCTGGCTTCTTCTTAGGAAGGCTGATTAAAAATCCAAACAGAGATGCTAAGAGCAATATTACGTATAATGATCCATAGAAATACCATATAGCTACAAGATTAAAGATATACAACAGGAATACGAGGCTAAGTAGGCTTGCTTTTTTATAATGTAAAAATCCAGCTACTGAAAGTAGAAGCAAGAAAAGTAATCCCACTAATTCTAAGGCCATAAACAAACCTTGACTAGAAACAATAATTTGGATGAGACCGAAAAAAAGTACTAGCAATACGAACCCCTGTAAAAATAAGGTGCTTAGTTTTTTAGATGCCATAATTTTAATCAGAGAAAGACTTCTTTAAGTAATTTTCTATTTTCGAGTAGTTAAATATTTAAGTTGCCTAAGTCGTCTTGGCCGTTCGTTCGCCTAGAATTCTTCTTCTAAATTCTTCAGATATCCTTTTCTTTTCAAGAAAGCTACTTCGGCTTTACCTTGGTACTTATGGACGATGTCGCCCTTTTCATTGCCGCCTAATTCCCAAGGCTCAACGATAACTACATCATTCTCTCTTACCCAAAGATTTCTTCGTAATCGGCCGGGAATTCTGCAGATACGTTCTTTTCCATCTAAACAGAGAACTCGCATCCTGCTGCCGCCCAATCTCTGTTGCACTATACCGAGCACTTCCTGCCTTTGCGGGAGCCTTACTCTGATTACCTGCATTTCTTGATCTTCTGGTTCAGACATGAAAAATCTATTCGATAGTGTATTTATAAACCTTTGTTAGAAATAGATGAATCAATCACGGAAAAACATTTAAACCACCGGCTGCCTGCTGTCAATAAAAGAGGTGGGATAGATTTATGGCTAAAAGGGTAGAGTCTCCGTCATCTATCAATACATTTAAACAATGCGCGCGAAAGTATTATTATCAATATATTGAGAAACTGCCTACATACCCGAGCGTGCATACGGTGCGGGGGAATATCGCTCACTCTTGTTTGGAAGATTTCTATGATATCGATTTCAGTTCCTTCGCTCCGGAGAATTACCGGCAAAGATCACGGGAAGCATTGCAGAAACTTCTTTTGCATCATTGGAGAGCAAAAGCAGAAGAGCTGGGAAAGCTAAATCTTACCCAAGACCAATTACGATTTTATTTTGAAGAGACCCTGCTCATGCTGATAAACTGGTCCAATCAATTCTTTGAAAAATTAGAAGAGAATATGCAGAAGAAAAAGATCTCCTTGCAAGAAGCTTTTACATACCTCACCCCCGTCCGAGAGATGGAATATGTTTCTGACAACTATTCTGTACGTGGCTTCATCGATGCAATCCAGCATGTCGAAGATGAGGTGCATATCATTGATTACAAAACTAATTCTAATCTGGAAGTAAAGGATAGCATTAGATTGCAACTGGCTATCTATAGTTTGTTATATTTTGAGAAACACGGTAAAATGCCATCAAAAGCAGGCATTTTCTTTTTGCGCCATAAATTAAAACTTGTGCAGGTTGATGAAGAATTATTGAAACTAGCGCAACGAGAGATCCAATTAATTCATGCTCATACTTCCATTACCGAAGCAAAAGAAGATTACCCAAAGACCATAACTTCGTTATGCAGATGGAACGGCGGCCAATGTGATTTTTATGAAGTCTGTAAACCGCATGGGTAAGGCAGGCTGGAAATTTCTGTAAGAAATTTTCTTGTATGTAAACCGCATGGCTAGCTGCCCATAGCACTAAAACTCATTCTGATGATGTCTTGATAAATAGTAACATTCTCTAGGACAAAGGCTTCTACTACTGCTCCCAACAATAAAAAGAATAATCCAAACAAAAGTAGATATAGATTGAATCCAAATACCTCAAAGAAGCGTTCAGAAGCAAATTGTTCT
>Ga0209542_10006547_pt1 | contig 22608 bp, 24 predicted proteins | sample RifCSPhighO2_01_FD_184028 | JGI IMG/M metagenome (GOLD analysis project Ga0209542, IMG submission 184028) | Soil microbial communities from Rifle, Colorado - Rifle CSP2_plank highO2_0.1 (SPAdes) (version 2) | ecosystem: Environmental > Terrestrial > Deep subsurface > Rock core/Sediment ... | reverse complement strand
CTTTGGCTCCAAAACTCAAAGAGGGGCAGAGACTACCTCAATCCTGGCTTCAGTTATTCTTTCTCTGAAATGGAACAATCCCGAGAATTGGTTTAAAACATATCTTGCTCTAGGGCGTTGAAAACAAAGGGGGGGTTGGAGGGTGTGGACACTTACATACTGTTCTCTTTACAGAGTATGTTGAAGAGGCTAGAATACAAAGCGTCAAAAGTTTCGGGTTTTCATCTTTATTTGACGCGTAAAGACGATATCTTGTTTTTTCGGGAAATTCGACCGGCAAATTGCAAGCACCAAGAGCGGTATAACAATTTCATATCATGCGTCGGTACCCAAGTGGTCAACGGGGACAGACTGTAAATCTGTTGGCTTCGGCCTTCGCTGGTTCGAATCCAGCCCGGCGCACCAAACTTTTTTCAGACCCTTTTTCGGGGAGTTTTTCTGAATCTAGCCTGAAAATCCAAGACAATTTTGGTGTTCCATCTAATACATCTTGGTAGGTTGGTAACTCATCAAACATGAGCGAGAAGTATGCTCGTCTTTGCTGTTTGTTACCTGCACGTAATAGGAATTCTTGGGGGTGTTCCATCACCCAATTCACCCGCCATATGAATTCGTCCAAATCTCTCTCATTCACCTCGAGCTCGTCTCTGTGGCCTTGGGCGACTTTTAGCAGTTGGTCCAATCGAGTCCGTTCTGCTTTGATGTCACTCATCAGATCTTCGTCACCAGTAGCATTGGCGGCAATATAGGCCTTGGTGGCGGCTTGTTTCTGTTCCTGAAGCTCTATAACCCTTTTCTCCGCTCCTGTAGCCGCCTCGATAGTCCCTGCCTGTTTTTGATTGAACGTATCCATGAGCACCAGTTGAAAGCTCTTCAACAACTCCGGTTGAAACTCTAGATCGTTTACGAAATCCTCCACCTGTTTCTCGAAGACATGTTTATTAACCCCGATTCGCTTATGACGTACTCCATCTATTTTGTGGTCAGCATGATATGCAGGATAGTGGTTACCATTCTTGCTTCGAGACGCACTGCCTCGAAATGGCTTATGGCACAGGGTACATAAAATAACATCCTTGAATGGATATTCCTCATTATCACGTGTTCGTATCTCCGGATTATAGTTCTGATGCATCTGCAACAGGCCATCAGGTAATTCCTCGATGAACCATCTGCCACGATTGGCTTTATTCCACCGCTCAATCTCTACCAGTCCAGCATAGAGAGTTCTTATGGGTTTCCAGAGTGTAAATACCTCGTAATTAACACCAGCATAAATAGGTCGTTGAATAACCGCCTGTAATTGTTTAACCGTAAGCGGAATACCACCTGTATATCCAATCTCCGTTTTGTGATCTTTACTCCAACGTGTCCGGATTTTGGAGAGATAACCATCCTTATTTATTTCTTCCACAATCTCTTCGTCAGTCATTTGTCCTTTCGCTCGTAATTCGAACATTTTTTCGTAGAAAGGAGCACGTTTAGGATCTCGAAGACGAGTTGACCTACGCTTACGTTTACCACTGTCTCCGTAATAATGGTCACGCTTGTTTATCATTCCATCCGGTGCAGGATGTACAGCATACCCCTCACGAGCATTAATGGCTTCCTGTCCAACCATGCGAGTAAGCATGTCTCGCTTGTTATCCTTGGCTCGGTCTGCTTCAAGAAGCTCCTGTGTCCCGCTGGGAGAATAATGGCTCCACTTATACTCCAGGCCAAGGTTTTCCATCGTATTTTTATCCGGCTGGATAATACCTGCTACGTCCCTCATTCGTACGCCTCGCTTCTTCAACTCGCTCTTCATTAGGTCGTACATTGCATGTCCTCCACGTGTGAAGCGTTCAATGTTATAGCAGTAATAAAGCGTTACACGTCGCTTGCCAGATTTTATTCTTTCGTCGAGGTAGTTAAGAACAACATCCATTGCCATACGCTCGTCACTATCTCCTGAAATAGTATTGTTCCAGAAACCATCCTCAGCAATATCCACCCCATCATCCGTAGCTAACTTACGGATGTCTTTTTCTTGCACTGGATGTGTGCCATCGAGCTGGCGAATATTGCTGACACGTGTCTCTCCTATGGCCAGCTCTCTATTATTGTTTGTAGGGATATCTTTTTTCATGTTTCTTTGCTTCTTTGACGAGCTCCTCATCTGTTTGTGGCAACAGGTGTATACCTTTTTTCATTGCCCTTACTCTCTCAAAATCACGTGCAGTATCTGCCCTCACATCACTGGTATATGCCCCCGTTATGGCTTCGACTCCGGTGCCTTTTCGCTCCGAAAACCATTCATAAAATCCCTCTGAAAATCTGTATGTAAAATCGAGACGCTCTTGGATCTGTTCATCAGAAAGACCGTCGGCCAGTTTGCCGAGAGATGCCCTGAATTGTGTGAGAGTGATGGCCATATTAGAAATAATACCGTTTTGAGTCTCTAATAATCAATTTTTGGCAGCCAAAAACCCGAAGCGGCAGAGCGAGGTGGGCTTGTTGCTGGTGCATACAAACGTTCGCTGCGCCGATTCGGGCTACAACATGATATTTCGACCCATTTACGTCTCTATGCACCATGTATTTACGGTACCAGAGTCTGCATTCCTGACCAGCTTTTTGAGCTGTGGATATAAATAACCGCCAGCCGGTTCAAGAATTTATATTTTTCTCTGTCCTCGACCTGCAAGTAAGGTAAATTGTCCCGATAAAAAGGGATTGCTTAATTAATTGAATTAATTCGAGTTAATTGGTGGAGGAGGCATGTGAGAAAGCACCTGTATCCGCTGACGCTTGTTGAAATACTCTCGAAAAGTTGATCGTGGGTAGAACTTCAAAACCTCCATACCATCAATAATGCTGTGCGATCGACCAACCCACGCAGGCCGACTCTTTTGCCTTATCAGCGCAAAATCACCGAGTACAGGTAGCCGTATGAATTTATGCTTATTCAATTCCTCCGAAATGACCGCCACCACACTGAAATAGAGCCTCAAGGCCACTTCGGGGTCGATGTAATTAGATCGCTCCGAGACAAGGCGGTAGAAGCGCTCGGGATCAAGCAATTCCTTCTTTCGCAGATGTTTTGTAGGCGGGACCCATGGCATATCTCTTATATTACCTGAGTCCCTGTAGACAGAGGCCGAGTTTGCAAAAAATTACAGAAAATTTTTACGACTTTTGTCATTCAGAGCCAAAAAGAGACCCATTCCAAAAGGAAGAAAAACCGTCCCTGATGGCCCCATTCTATAGGACCCGTCTTGGCTACCACCCTAACAAATCAACTCCCCATACCCCTAATTCAATTACCACTTGATTATTGAAAGAAGTTAATTATTAAAGCCAATCAGTCTTCTTAGCCACGTCTGTCGAACGTGTGTCTTTGGCGTGTATTACACCTATGCAAAGCATTAAAGAAATAGCTCTGGCATCCCCATATCGAGGCAGCGAAAAAACCTGCGAAATGGTCCGAGAGCAGATCAGGGAGCGTTGGAGTGACGAGCTCGCAGATGAGTTCGATCCCTATACCGACGCCATGCCGGCAGTGTCTTGGATGGCCTATGGCTACCGGATACGCAAGGGAGAAAAAGCTCTCAAATCCGTGACCTTCGTCGAGGTTAAGGACGAAAAGGGCGAGGTGGTGAGGAAGATACGACGTGTCGTCAATCTCTTTCATCACTGCCAAGTCCTTAAACTCGCATGATGATCCGATATATGACCGTCACCCGTGCTCCGGGGTCGCTCACTAAACCGATGATTCGCATCCTCAATAGGCTTCTTATAAAAGCTGGATTCGAGATCGGCGTATCTATCGAAGTCAAATACGAGCAAGGCATCATTACCATTAGAAAACTAATTAAAAAGCAATGAACACAGCTTATAAAACTCGGGTCCCGTCACCATTTCAGGTGGCGAGGAAACCCTATGTCCCACCAGTCGAGAAAACAGATACCGTACGTGAGGAGGTAAGAAAGTTACTCGGTACGTACGATTTTTCAGCGACGTTTGAAATTGACGATCAAACGGCAACGACCCTCAAACATATCCCCGGATTGATTGCATTTCTTTGCACCATCAAAAAAGGTGACAAAGTAATCGGGATCGGCAGAGGGGCCACAGTCATTAACCAGATAAACCGCTTTATAGTGCGGACAATAAACTACGCATTTAACGCAAGTCTGGTAGACGGTATTGTTCGCAGCACCAAAATATTGGACGTGTTCCGTCCGGATGCTCAACAGCACCCGTGGAATGGTCCCAGTGCTCCAAAACCTGTCTCCTATGGGGAAACGGAGCAATATGCCGGTAGTGGTGATAGCATCACTGACAAGCAGAAGTCCTACCTACTCCAACTCATCCAGACCAACGTGTCGGATGAGGACGATCGAGAACAGCAGATATCTCAGCTGGGAGAGATGTCGAGAGATGAAGCGTCCGAGGCCATACAGTCTTTTAAGAGATAATTGGCTATACATCAAACGGTGGTATCTATATCAGGTACCGCCGTTTTTTGTTGGTGCAGATCCTTTCTTATTAATTAAAGATGGTGTAAACTTGTGGTAAGTTACGTTTTATGACCGACATGCACAAAGACCAGATCATAACCCTTGCGGAAGCTTGCGAGATTCTTAGCTTACACCCCAACACATTACGTAAATGGGATAACAAAGGTTTTCTGAAAGCTATTCGCTATGGTACTCGCAAGGATAGACGCTACCGAAAGAGTGACATACTTAAAGTGCTCAAAAAAAATAAATGACTATGAAAAACGATCGACAACAACGTCTCACTGAACTCTTAAAGCGTGGCCTAAAGAATATAGAGGCCGGTGAAGAAATACCCACTGAATGGGCTAGAGAACTGTTCCCTCCGGAACGCCGTGAATATGAACTGTCTTACTACGGTAAAGAGAGTGAGGAAAAAGTGATTGCGGATACCATGGCCGTACCCCTGCAGCCAATGAGCACGTTTGGTACCAATGGAGTCGACTGGCACAACAAGCTCATTTTCGGAGATAACCTACAAGCAATGAAGACCTTGCTTCAAATGAAAGAGGCGGGCGAATTAAATAATGCCGACGGTACACCCGGAGTGCGATTGGTCTATATTGATCCTCCTTTTGCGACAAAAAGAGATTTTCATGGGACGAAAGATCAACAAGCATACCAAGACAAAGTAGTTGGTGCAGAGTTTATTGAATTCGTGAGACGACGCTTGATACTGCTGAGACAATTAATGGCTAAAGAGTCCACAATATACTTGCATATCGACTCTCGCAAAGGTCATTACATCAAGGCAATTATGGATGAGGTATTTAGTGGCTATGAATTTGCGGAGATTGCATGGATTTGTGGATTGATGGGGTCTGGAAAGTTCTACCCAAAGGCACATGAAAACATTTATTGTTATCGATCTTCCAGCGCACCTTTCAATCCTCCTCAACGCATAGGACTATCACAACGAATCACTAAAGCACTCCAGCATGACAAGCAAGGATGGTTTTATACACGTGGCAAAGAGAGTAGTGGAGGATCCGATTATCTTAAATCGTATATTGCGCCTAGCACAGTTCGAACAAAAGATGATGCAATTGCATTCGCCAATAAACATAGACCGCAACAAGCATGGAGCGTATGGATCGGCAAAAAAGAACTCGCTACTGCTTTCAATGACCACCCTACTGGTACTTATGCCTACACACCACAAGAGAGTGTCGGTTACCCTACACAAAAGCCTGAAGCGCTTCTTAACAGGATTATTGCTTCTTCCTCCAATGAAGGAGACATTGTACTGGATGCATTTGCGGGTTCAGGAACTACATGTGCGGTTGCAGAGAAACTAAAGCGGAGGTGGATAGGAATTGACTGTGGCAAACTCGCCATTTACACGATCCAGAAGAGAATGTTGAACTTAAAGGATACCATCGGCAATACTGGTAAGCGTTTGAATAATAAACCTTTTACGCTCTACAATGCAGGCCTCTATGACTTCGATACGCTGCGGGCCTTGCCGTGGGAGAGTTGGCGATTCTTTGCACTGCAGCTCTTTGGATGTAAAGACGAGCCTCACACTATTCGTGGGTTTAATCTTGACGGGAAGCGTCAGGGTGCTAGTGTCGTTGTCTTCAATTATTTTGACAAGGGAGATATAGGGTACGAGACTATCGAGGACATTCATCACACAATCGGTAAGCAAGTTGGCAATCGATGCTTTATTATTGCGCCCAGAGGAGTGTTTCTATTTCAGGAGGACTACGTCGACTTTGATGGGGTACGATACTATGCTCTCCGAATTCCTTACTCGTTTATTAACGAGCTCCACACTAGAGAGTTTTCTGCACTGAAGCAGCCGAACGACGAGGATTCAGTAAATCAAACAGTAGAGGCAGTTGGTTTTGATTTCATCAAGCCGCCAGTCGTAGACTTCGACATAAAGGCAGCAAGGAGCGGTGGTGCAACTCTCAAACTTAAAAAGTTCGAGAGTCGTGCACGTGTACGTGGCAAAGAAACAGTGGGAGGTAAAGAGACGTTGTCGACCGTACTTATAGATTATGATTACAATGGCCATGTCTTCGATCTTGATGTCGTGCACTATGCCCATGACATCGAAAAAGGCAGCTGGTCGCTAGAGATACCTGCAGACAAACTTACCAAGAAAGCCATGTTCGTCTTTCTCGACATATATGGCAATGAGGCAAGGATAGTGATTGAAGGTACCAATGGCATTCGATCCAGTAGAAACGAGGCCAAGAAGAGGCCTGTTCATAAAAAATAACCATGCCAACCAACATACGTAGAGATATACGCCAGTTCCACAACAAAGACTTAGTCTTGAGTGTTGGTAATGCAGTGGATCGGAAGCGTTGGAACGAAGATAAATATGAAGCATTTCTCGACGAACTCTGCGGTGATCGTGAATATCAGAAGGAGGCGATTCGTACTACGCTTCGCTATTTCCTCGCAGGAGAATATGCGGATCTTCGTGCATTGGCAAAAGAAAATTACGACAAACATGAAGTTCTGAAAGAGCGGTACGGTAGCTTTGATGGTTTTGAACATCAACTTAATTTTCCTGACAAATTGGCTGCGACACTTGACCTTGCAACTGGTACAGGCAAAAGCTACGTGTTGTATGGTGTTGCAGCCATACTATTGGCAGAGGGCATCATTGATCGAGTCCTCCTCTTATGTCCATCAACAACTATTGAGTCCGGTCTAAAGGAGAAGTTTGAGGAACTAGCGGGTGATGCAGATCTGCGAGACCTACTCCCTGCGTCTGCGGCTGTTTCAACACCACGGATTATTGATGGGAGCGAAAGCATAGTAAGCGGTAGTATATGCATTGAAAATTATCATGCGGTGCTTGCTCACGTTCGTTCGTCCATTCGAGACAGCTTGAGTGGACACGGAAGTCACACGCTGATACTGAATGATGAGACACATCACATTGCGAACGAGAAGCCCGGACAACAAAGCAGATGGCGTGAATTTCTTTCCAATGTAGATTATGGCTTTAAGTATGTTCTCGGAGTCTCTGGTACCTGTTATATCGAGAATGAATATTTTCCGGATGTCATATACCGCTACTCCCTTAGAGAAGCAATCGAGGAGCGTTTCGTTAAGAAAATTCGTTACGTGGCTGAAATGCCTACAAGTAATCGTCCGGATGAAAAGTGGCAGGTTGCACTAAACCAACACACAGAGATTGCACGCTCATTACGCCAACGCAAAATCAAGCCAATTACTATTGTTGTTACACCAAATATTAACCGCTGTCAGGACGTTACAGAGGAATTGAAAGCATTTCTCGTCGAACATACTGGAAAGAATCGAGAGCAAATCGACCAAGAGGTTATCTCTGTGTATAGCGGGGCTCCAGATCTTCCTCGTCTGACAGCAGTAAACAACCCGAACAATAAAATCGAGTGGATTTTATCCGTCTCCATGCTTAATGAGGGATGGGACGTAAAGCGTGTATTTCAAATCGTGCCGCACGAAGAACGAGCCTTCAATAGTAAATTGCTTATTGCCCAAGTACTTGGGCGTGGTCTTCGTATTCCTAACGGGTGGACTGGCGAACAGCCGGTAGTAACAGTTCTGAACCATGACAACTGGGCATCAAGAATTAAGCATTTAGTGGACGAGATTATGGAGATGGAGCGTCGTATACCAACATTTTCACTTCCAAAATCTTCTGCTAATTTTGATCTATTAAATATAGAATACACTCCGAGGCCTTACGTAACGAGGCACGAGAAAAAAGGCCCTTATAATTTACTTGAAAAAGGATATGTTGATTTACCTACAGAGGGACGAAAAGAAGATGTCTCAATTGAGTTAGTCGATGCAGATACTGATATTCGTACTAGATGGAATACGACCATTCAGCGCAAAACCTATACCACTGAGGAAATAGTAGAAATAATGCGACAACGTCTTGAGGAAGCAGAGGACGATTACTATAGTAAGCAATTCCCGCCAAATAAACTGCGAGACATCGTTGAGACTTCAAAAAAGAAGGCTCACATTCAGCATATTACCGATAGCCACCGCCAACGCTTTCTACAAGCGCTTGGAACACTCCGACGTAAGGAGGCTCAAGTAGTGAAGTACGAATTTGAGGCCGTAAACTATATACCACTCTCTACCAAGGAGCGCCCCACTGAGTCAGTTAGCGCATCTGAACTGCGTGGAGGAGGTACAAAGACACTTTTTATAACACCAGAGACCAAAGCCACTGTGCCGGACGAAGCAAAAGAATTCTTCGCAGAGATAACTGAAGAAGGATCCGGGTATCAATATATTACTGTTCGTAATAAATACGACTTCAAGACCCCTCTCAACGCTGTTATCGCTGACCACGATAACGAGAAGCGTTTTATAAAGCTGCTTACAGAGGCAGCGAATGCAAACGCAATTACATCGTGGATCAAATCAACCCCAAAAAACTTCTACCAGATCGACTACTCATGGAAGAAGGGTGAGCATCCAAAGCGAGGAGTATTCAACCCGGATTTCTTTATCAATACGGGCAACACAGTTTTAGCAGTCGAAATTAAAAGTGATGCCGAAATTAAAGAGCCGTCACCTGAAAACCCAAAGAAGTACGAATACGCCGTTGCACACTTTGAGAACATAAATAAACACCTTACCAAGAAACGAAGTCCCCAGAGATATAAGTTCAACTTTTTGACTCCTGCTGACTTCAATACCTACTTCCAGAGCATTCGTGAGGGCAGTATAGGTGACTTTCAGTCGCAGCTTGATATTAAACTTCGAGAATAATATATGAATGAAATTATTTATATTCTAACTAATGAGGCAATGCCAGGGTATGTGAAAATTGGCAAAACTTCCACAAGCCTAGAACAGCGGATCAGAGAACTTAGCTCATCCACGAGTATTCCTTTTCCTTTCACATGCTTTTATGCATGCACTGTGAAAGATGCATCATTTGTTGAGCACCAACTGCACGACGCTTTTGACAACAATCGAGTAAATCCACGACGAGAATTCTTCCAGATCACTCCAGAACGAGTGGTGTCGGCACTAAAACTGGCAGAGATAGAAAACATCACTCCGAAGAAAGATTTTGTGGAGTCCTCAGAGGACCAAAAAGCACTGAATCAGGTTCGTGCAGAAATACGTGCCAAATTTAACTTCAAAATGGTCAATATTCCGATCGGTGCCGAACTGGTTTTCAGTCGGGATGAAAACATAAAATCAAGGGTGGCTGATAATAAAATGATTGATTTTAATGGCCACATAACGAGCCTCTCCGCCTCTGCACAAAAAATTCTTGGTTATGACTACGGTGTTCAAGGTACGGCTTATTGGATGTATGATGGCGAGACACTGGACGAACGGCGCCGTAGGTTAGAGTCTGAAGAATAACAAAAAAGATTTATGAAAAAGAAAACCATAACAAAAAGTAAGATTAGTAAAAACAAAATGAATATAAGAGATACTATTCTTAAACACGCTACAGCAGGTAAATCCTTTCTTGAATTCAGCGGCATCGACAAAAAAAGAATGTCTATCCGTCTTAAGAATTTCAGTAAAAAGACAAAAGAGAAATACGATGTAGTGTGGCTTAATTATAATGTTAAATACAACGATAATGTGTCAGAGGATCTGCAAACATTACCATCATTACTAACTAAAAAAGGAGTTCTGTTTGTGACATTGCGCAAGGGGCAAGTGAGATGGTTCCCAAGAGGCACCGACCAGCGTGTAATTAATATGGCATACGAGATGATGATGAAAGACCAGTTTTCAAAAGGGGGTCTAAAAATTCAACAATTCTTTAAGGAAGAATCCATCAAAAGTACCGTAGTATTTGGACTGAAATGGATTAAATAGAATAGGACAAGGAGGATTACATTCTAAGTTGTGGCACTTAACCCAAAAGTGCTATTATTTGTGATGTACACCCCATATAGCTCCGAAAGGAGAGATGCCTAACCCCTCGCATTTGCGATGATATGGCACAAAACCAGTAACGAATAGAGACCCCATCTTATAGGGCTATCGTTACTGGTCCCTGCGGGAAACTGCAGGTGGAAGGCGAAAGTCTTCACCTATGAGGTGGGTTTTCTGTTGCTTATTTCTCCAACGAGGAATCTATATGAAAAATATTTTCAAAATTACATTTGCATTACTACTCTTTATTACCATTCCATCTGGTGTTGCACTTGCATCGAACCTAGAGGACACGATGCAGAATTATCAAACGCAACAACAAGTTCAAAGTATTACCAATGGACTCTCCGATATCAGTAATTCTATAAATATACAGACGAGAGTATTTCAGGACGCTCTCAGGCAACAGCAAATTGGAGTGCTTGATCCTGCGTGTGTGAGTAGTGTAGTAGCACAAGTTCGTGCAAAAGACGGGTCCGTTGAGACACAGAAGATGATCGACGACTACGGAATCGAAATGGCAACAAAAATGGATATGTCCAATCCGGTAGTGGCTCAACAAGCATCCTCATATCTCAATTACCTCTACAAGTATCTTGAGTTTCAAGATACCCAGCTCTTCAACCTGCTTATTCAATATTGTCCTAAAAATGTTGTGCCGCAAGTTCAGCAGACCGTACCATCTACAAATTTTCAATGCAACGGAAAAGAGTGGTCAGCTTGCCCCACAGGACAAAAGTTTTTCTGTCCGGCAACTGGTGATGCACAATGCATGCCCTCTAGTGACACCATGTGCAACGGGAAGTCATGGGGTCCTTGCGAGGCAGGATCGAAATTTTATTGCCCTTCATCAGGAGATGCTCAGTGTATAAAGAACGAGGCCCCAGTGGTGACCATACCTACGACAAAAAACATTCAGCCCTCAACAGAAATTCAAAAGCCAGTAAGTAACAACAAACAAGTGAAAGCGGAGCCAACGACGGATGTAAATAATACGCCTGCACCAACTTCTACATATCACAAAGGATTAATTCCGAGATTTTGGTCGTGGTTCACCGGATTGTTTGGACTATAATTATTGGCACACATGAAAAAGAAACTCCTCTACATTGGCATAGTAGCGATTGTCCTCGTAGGCGGTTTTGCCATTTACTCGTATCCAAGTGCCTCCCTCGCCAAATGCCCTAGTGCTTACGGGACTGATGAGGCCGGCTCTGCTGAATACTTGGCCGCAACAAACAAATGGACCAACGATTTTTTTGATACTAATCCTGATGCGACACTCATGGAATGGGCAGAAGCACGACGTCGGTTTTGGATAGCTAACGATTGTACAAAAGAATTACAGGCCTATGAAAATGCCAAGGCTGGCAAGGTTGATCCTAAGAAAATGCAGGAGGTCGAGGGAATCTTGCGGGACGCAATAAATAATCCCACGCCATGAAAAAGAAAGACAAGCCGGAGATGAAGGTAACGTATACCTACATAGAGCCGAAGACCAAAGAGGAAGCCATGTTAGCGGAGGCAAATCTACATAAAGCACATGACATACTTTTCACTGAAACCCTCAGACGACTCAACGAAAAAGACCCCGGAGGAATCTGGTCACATTTTTAGCGATGAGGAGATGCAAGATATTATCGATCTTGGCAATGTGCTGTATGACATACGAAAAAGAATGATTTCAGAGGGGTGGAAGATAAATCACAAACAAGGTATCTGGACATCGCCTGATGGCGTCTCGTACACCAAAGAGACCATGGGGCAGTATCACGAAGACCAGAAGAAAAAGGCTAAATTACAAGCTAAACAGACCGAGTAATATACGAAGTTTATAAAATTAAGTATAATAAAATCATGAAAAACCTAATCGTCATCCCGGCGCTAATTTTAAGTTTTATTGCACTTCCAGCGTTTGCTGAAACCACATCACCCTTGGCAGGCAAGGTTGTCGCACTCGATGCAGGACACGGCGGTACAGACGGAGGAGGAGCTACCGGATACTGTGCGGGTGTGCCTGTTGCTGAAGCGGATGTAAATAGTGCAGTGCGAGCGTTAGTTAAAGCAAAGATTGACGCTGATGGCGGGCTTGGTTATGAAGTTGCCCAGCTATCATCACGAAGCGACCGAGTTGCAGATGCAGAGGGTGCCAACTCTGACGTCCTTATTTCCATTCACCATAATGGGTCCACAAATACCTCTGCCAATTACACTCAGAGCTTTGTGACACAAAAGAACGACAAGGTCTTTGCAAGTTACATCCATCCAAAAATCGTGTCTGCGCTTGGTCTCACTGATAAAGGTATCAAAAATGACGGGTATGGCATGACGGTATACGGCTCGCTTCCGGGTGTCCTCACAGAATCATTCTTCATCACCAACGAAAACGAAGCATGTGATTTCTTGGGTGCCAGGGCGCATGTTCAAGCAGAGGCGCAAGCGATGTACGATGGCTTGGTCGCATACTTCTCACGTACACAATCTGGAGGTGGAGGTAAGGGTAGGAACAACTAAACCTATTTTAGAATAGTCAACGCTAGCTGGCTAGTAGCTCATCTTTTTTCGTATACTTGAGTAATGGAGTACAGCTTTCCTGATGTAATTAGACGGAGGATAGAGCATTTCTGGGGGTACGGCAGTCTCAACGCCACGGTGTGGTTTGTTGGGATGGAGGAGGGGCTGGGCCCAACTACCGATACTCAAGAATTAGAGACACGCTTCCGTGCCGCCGATGGCAAAACCACTATCGATATGCGGCGTGATATGTCTCATCTCGTCGGCCACATGAAGTGGTTTAGATCAGGGGCACCAATACAACCGACGTGGAAGCACCCTATCGCCTTGTATCTTTACCTCAAGAACCATCGTATACCTACATCGGAGGAAATCCGGGAGCATCAGGGATTAATTTTGGGCGACAGTATTCTCAAGGAAAGTTCAACTATAGAGCTCATGCCGTTGCCATCGCAAAAGGCGCACGAGTCAACATGGCTCTATGCGTCATATCCAGTGCTGGGGCTACGTACACGCAAGGAATATCTGCGAACGTACAAGCCTGCACGCATTCTGGGATTGAAACAACTGATAGCCGAGCATACTCCTAAGCTCATTATATTCTTCTCGGTCGGCTACCTGCCGGAGTGGGCACAAGTTATCGGCAAGACGCCGGAAGAAGTGACGCATCAAATGTATTTTGTCCGCAACGAAAAAACGGCGTTCTGCATAATTCCTCAAGGAGCATCGTTTGGTATGTCGTATAAGCGACTCTACAATTTCGCATCGAGGGTGAAGGATCAAGTAGTTCTTGCAGCATGAAATATCTTAAATCAAAACAGGAGTATATAGATCGCTATGACCGTGCTACGGTAAAAGATTGCCGATGGCGTGAGAATTTTCATAAGAACTACAAGCCATCAGAAGAACTTGCCACCAAGGCTCCGCCAAATTTTCACAAAGCCGTGAGCGAGATGACACTGCACTATGATCTGCTGTTCGCCACGATTGATTGGTGGGAGAAGAAAAACACTACGATCCAAGGATGGATGGAAAAAGACCAACATCGAGATGATATGCTCGACTCGGCACGTCCACCGGCAAACATCAGATGCTTAAAATGCTACTCCTTCGTAACTCCAAACCAAGGAACCATTTATGATCTCGATGAAAAAGTACGTGTATTATTTTTTTACGAATGTGCACAAGGATGTGTGCCGCTTCGAGCATTCTTTAATGATGGAGAAGAATACAAATCAAAACCCGATCTCTGCCCTAAATGCCAAACACAGCTGAATAAAAAACGTGAACGTATTGAGGGCGAAAAGATAATCACGACCAGTATGTGCCCGAGTTGCGACTATACGAATACGGACGAGATGGATCTACACATCAAGCCGGAAGAACCCGATCCAGATTTCGAGAAGGATCGAGCCCGATTCTGCCTCACGGAGGAGACCAGTAAAAAACCACTAGAGGAAAAGTGGCAGATGGAAGGTATGGCCAAAATGGTTGACGATTGGAAAGAGAAAGAAAAGCACAAAGAAGACTACGAGGCAGTTAAAAAGATACAAAAGCTCACAGTTATAGACCTCGAGAAAGTGTTTACCCCAATCATTGAAACAGCTGGATACGTCAAGCTTCAATTCGGCACTCCCGACATGGGTAAAGACCTGTTTCTGCCATTCAGCCTTCACGACGCCAAGACAGGTAGATCAGACTACGACAGCAGTCATACCCTCCAGAAGCTCATAAAAGAGGCCATGGTAGGGACAAACTGGCGACTTATGACTGATGGCATATCTTACCGTCTCGGCATCCTTACGGGGAGATTACGGGCATATGAACGAGAGGAAGACTTATTAGAGCTGGTACGGTCAAAGAAAAAGAACGAGAAAGAGACTGTGGAATAATATCCACTAGTCAAAATGTTTGGTTACCCCCATAGTGGGGTTATGTCTAAAAGATCAACATTGCCAGGTCTATTGAGGGCGAGCATAGGGTTTTTTATGAGAGATTGCCCTTCGTGTGGCAGATCCGGAGTAAAGCCCGGCCTAGCTGGTCTGATCGATAACACCCTCATCCTACGTAGATGGTCGCTGCGCACTGTCTCCCTTGAATGCCGCCATTGTGGCTTCAGGTTCTCTTTTAGATGGGAATCCTTCCGGAACGCTCTTTCCAAGCGGGCAGAGCTGGAATGTACAAACAGATCCGAGGACAAGAAGAAGTGCTTTGCCCTCTACAACAAACCTATTGGCCTCATTCAGGAGCTCTTGGACTACAGAGAAGCAGAGGGCAAAAAAGCGGGTGGTCCAGAATCACCATTCAAATCCATGAGTGCCAGTACCCATCCTGATCCTGATGTAGCAGGGTGATACCCGCTCCTTCTCCCTACTGTTCTACTCCTACTCTGTTGTAGTAACTAACGATTGATCTGTAGCTCAAAAAAAGCTATTATCAAGGTATTACGCAGGAGAAAGACTTGGTTGATATGCTTGCGCAGGCATAGGAGGAAACGTTTCAAATACATCCTTCCACCGTAAAACTGTTGTTTCTATGGTGTTCCAACTAGGGTAGACTAAGTGCACCAATATGGTGCCCTTTGTTTGAAAATGCGCGAACCTTCTTTGAGCGAAACGGCTGAACAAAACCGACCAAGGAAGCCAGCCCCGCCACTGCTCGACAAGCTCGCTCTTGCTCAAACGGAACGGGAACGGAAGCAGGCGGGCAAAAATTCCTTCCCCCCAACCCCCTTCCTTTTTGCCCGCCTGCTGAAAACCCCCAGCGGATTTTTCGGACGGCGGGGCTGAAAGAAAAGAGAGAGTAGTTGCGCTTGCCCCAACCCTCCCGTGCGCGCGCAACAAAGTGGAACTCCCTTTTGTGAATAACTTTTTGACCATTCTTAATTTATTTGGTATTATTATATTGAGCATAAAGTTTACAGCAGGCAACAACCTTGATACCTATTTTAATAGTATTATCAAACTAGGCAAATGTCAAACAAAAAATTATCCACAATAGCAAAGAACATCAGAAGCCATAGAAAAGAGAAGGGCTTTTCTCAAGATCGCCTATCAAAAGAGGCAGATGTCGCTTATAATACGATTGTGAAAATCGAATCGGGAGAAAATCCAAACCCAACCGTAGAAACACTTGAGAGAATCGCTAGGGCATTAGATATTTCTATCGAGAAATTATTTAAAGAATAACTATGAGCGAAAAACACCCCGAACAATTTACGCCGCCCGCAGAAAAGTCAATCGAAAGAATTGAAGGCATAGAGTGCCCTGAAGACAAGGAAAATTTTGAAGGGCAGAAAGTTTTAGTGATCGGCGGCCCCGACGCTCACGGCGTGAGCATGGCAGTTTCGTCCGCTCAATACCTTGAAAAGCGCGGAGCAGAAGCCGTTATTTATGTCGGCTCGCCAGTGATCCGCGAAGGCAAGGGAGCAACGCACCCTGGAGCTTTTTATACAAAAACTATTCCTGCCCTTTCCATTGAGGGTTATGACAGAGTCGTGATTTCCGATATTCCTCTTGATTTTCGCAATTTGGAAAATTCAGAAAAAGCAATCGCTAGTTTAGATGAACGTATCCGACAAGATCGCGGAACAAGGGGATTATCGCCGATTGAACACTCCACCTTTTATATTGATCATCACAGTACAACAAAGTTTGCGAACCCCGTGGACTCGGCGGTTGTTAAAAACGTTCAGATTGCGGAAGCCTGCAAACTTGGAAACGAAAAAACGACAATTGGCCGCATAGGGGCAATTTGCGATCGCGATGTTCCCACTTTGCCCGTAACGGACGAAGAAATGGTACTGGCGCGGGGGCTTGACGCGGCGGTGCGCCCCGACCCCGATGATGAGCGTCCAAAATTGTCCAAAAACGCAACAGAGGAAGAAAAGCAAACATATCAAGATCAGTTGCGAACATGGGAAGATCGCGCTCAAGCGCGGCTGGAAGAAACGGTCCGGCGGCTGAAAGCCGAAGACTGGGATTACTTCAAAAAAGAAGCCGAGCGAATAAGTCGAGTTGAGATTCCAACCGCCAGCGGATTTGGGCAAATTGCCATTGTTGATACGCAAGATTTAACGAGTAAACTCGGAGTGTTGAAGTTAATGGAGATGGCGATAGAAAATGCCAGAGTTGAAAAAACTCCGTATGCGTTGGGAGTACTCCGAGAAATGGGCGATGTAAAAATGGGTCGTGAGCCGTCTGATGTTTTAACCATAATCCGCCATTGGACGCGCGAGGATTTATCCTCCGTGGACAAAATTATCACCCAGCGTTTCGGCAAAGAGTTTGTTGAAAAATATAAAATGTATGGGGCGGAGAATGCTAAAACAGTTCGGCTGCCAGTCAACGACCGCGAAACAGCCAAAATCGCCGCAAAATTGGTTGAGGTATTTGCTGGGCGAGAAATGCCGGATTTTTCAGAAGTTCGATCGGTGGTTATGTGCGGCGACCCAAATTCCGGCAAGTCGGTTTATTCCACAATTTTTCGTGAAGCGTTGAAAACGCTTGGTGTAAAAGTTGCCCACTTGGATTTGGACAAGGCCGCACCGACACCGCAGTGGTACTTGGACGCGGAAATTGCCAGCAAGGAGGCGGAATTGCTTTTTTCGCAAGGCAAGTTATCTCAAGGAAAATTAGATGAGACAAAAAGCAAACTTGAGGAAGCGTCAGAGAAACGCCGCACGATGAAACGGCCGTGGTCAATTTATCTTGCCGAGGAAGCAAAACAAGAATTATTGACTGCAACCCAAGAAGAAAAAAACGATTTTGTCATCGGCGACATTGGCGGTGGAAGAATCAAAAAAGACGAATCGGGAAAGATTGTCAAAATCACTCGTCTTACCGCCGAGAACGCCAGAATCTTAGAGGGAACCGATGCCGTCCTTATTGTTTCCAACAATCCGCAGGGCGCGGCGGAATGGAAAAAGTTGATTGAAGCGGGCATTGATCCAGAAACCGGCGTGCGTATTAACCGAGAAAAACCGATTAAAATAATTGGAATTTATCAGAGTATTTTGGAAGGTAATGTCCAAGAAACTGCCACCGGTGAAAAATCCGGCATCGTCTCTAATCTTGACCGTAGCAAGGCCGAAAAAAAATATAATCCAACCATATTCACTACCGCCGTATTTGTCAGCGAGGCGGTGGAGAAAAGGAAAAAATAATATGTCAGAAAATAAAGAACAATTAAGAAATGAATCTGAACGCGAACCAGAACCAACTATCGAAGTGGTGCCACGAGATGTTTTAGTTGAGAAGGTTCGTCAATTACACGAAAAACCCAACATTGCCGTGGCCTTGCTTCTTGGAGGAGATAGAATTTCTTGTTGTGATGAAGGAGTAATCGCAGAACAAGAAAAGAAACTTGTCGGTGTTGCGACCATTGCCCCAGAGGGAGAGGAAATGTCCGGTCAGCCCACTGTAGTTGCTTTATATGTGATTCCTGAATTTCGCGGCAAGGGCTATGGTAGTCAAATTTTGAAAAAAGCTGTTGAGCGTTGTGTAGAAAGAGGTTTTGATAAAATTAGAATGGATGTTATGTCTTCTAATGCCAAAAAAATTATTGATAAATTGCCAGAAGAATTACAAGGGAAAATAGATGTACATGATTTAGGTAATATAATGGATAATTTTTAAAAATAAATATATGAACGATCAAGAAAAATTTACGCCACGTCCTGAACAAGAGCCGGATTTTCATACCAGAGCCGAGCAGGCCAGAAATCCGTATCAAGATAAATTACGAGTAATATCCAATGAGTATTCAGAAAAGTTGCGCGTGTTGCTCCCGAAAGGCAGTATTGTCGATCTCGGCGGTTCTTTGCTTTCAAATACCGCCTTGAAGGGACACAATGATATTGATTTGCGAATTTTGTTGCCGGAAGAATACGCAACGGAAGAAAAAATCCGTGAAATCTCCAATGCCATAAATGACATTGTTCCATTTCAGAAGGTGCGGCCAGTTGGCTCGCCGGGCAATGAAAAATTCGCGGTCATGCACCAGCTTGAATTTGAAAAAGAAGAAATTGAGGGCGGTATAGAGATAGAAACAAGCGTGAGGCCAGCCGAAGGCTATATCGGATTTGCGAAATTTCAAAGCACCTTCCCCCAGGAGTTACTTGACGAGTATGTCATATTCAAAGATCAGACCAAAGAAGATAAGAAGCGGTATAAAAAGATTAAAGAACAATTTTATGCGATGACACGGTGGCTCTATTCGCAAGGATATTGGGACGAAGCGGGCAAAGTCGTCGGAACGCCCGAAATTTTACAAGAAGCGCAAAAAACCTTTTGGGGTGATGACTTGGAAGCAGTTATTTCTAAACCCCAACCGGAAATTTAATTTATGATGTCAGAAAAAGGCGGCGAATTTCCGTCGCAAGAACAACCGAAATCAGCTGAGCAAAAAGTGGAACGCGAAATTGGCAATCGCGAGTTGCCGATTTGGGAAAAAATGCCGGAGGTTGTTGAGACATTAAGGAATAACAACCGGCTAATTTTAGTTTCCGAAACTGGCAGTGGCAAAACTACTCAAGTTCCGCAGGCGTTATGGGCCGAGGGATTTGCTGATAGAGGAAAAATTTTTGTGGTGGAAAACCGTGTGGCGGTGGCAGTGGAAATAGCCAAGCGGGTCGCCGAAGAAATGAAAGTTAAGGTGGGCCAAGAGGTGGGCTATCTTACGGGGCCGGAAAAAAAATCAGGCAGAGACTCACAAATCGTTTTTATGACAAGCGGGGTTTTCAAGAACATTGTCCGTGATGATCCGAAAATGGAACAAGCGTCAGTGGTACTTTTTGACGAATTTGACGAGCGGTATTTGCTTTCAGATATAGGGCTAGCTCTTGTTGAGAAAGCGCAGAATCAAGGCGGTGAGGTAAAGTTTGGATTGATGTCCGCGACACTCAATGCGCAGAAATTTTCCGAGCACTTCGGCGGCGCGCCGATTGTGGAGGCAAAAGGCAGGCCGTATCCGGTTGAGACGCATTATTCAAGCGAGCGGATTGATCCGCGGCGAATGCCGGAAAAGGCCGCCGAACTTGCCTTGTCTATTCACCAAGGACATCAAAAGGGAGACGTGCTGATTTTTATGCCCGGAAAACAGGAAATCAACGCGACTATTGAAGAAATGATGAAACAAAAAATTACCGGCGCAACAATCTTGCCTTTGCATGGCGAACTTTCACCCAAAGAACGACACAGAATTTTTGAAGAACAACTTGGCAGAAAAATTATTGTTTCCACCAACATTGCCGAGCGCGGTCTAACCATTGACGGCGTTAGATATGTCATTGACTCCGGTTTAGTGAGAATGAACGAGTATGATCCGGCGGCTGATACTACCAAATTGGTGGTAACTTCAACTGCGCAAGATTCTCTAAAACAACGGCAAGGTCGTGCCGGGCGCACCCAACCCGGCGAATGCCACTTTTTAATAACGCAAGACGAATTTAATCGTCGCCCCATTTCCACCAAGCCAGAAATAATGCGGACTTCTTTGCGGGAAGTTGTGTTACAAATAAAAGCGATGGGCTACTCGCGCGAAGGCGATCCGATTCATTTGATTGATTCGCCGGAAAAGCAGAATTGGAAAACTGCTAAAAATCAGCTTCGCTTGCTTGGCGCGCTCAATCCCGAAAACGAAACAAAGCTTTCGGAGTTTGGTCAAAAACTTTCGGAATTGTCATGCGATCCTCGCGAAGGAACAATGCTCTTGCGCGGTTGTGAAATGGGTTGTGGCAGAGAAATGGCGATTATCGCGGCGTTAAGAACTAGCCGAAGATTATTTTACCGACCACAAGCCGAAGCCGAACAAGCCGACGCGGCCAGAAAGCAGTTTGAAACTTCAAATCTGTCCGATTTATTGAATTTGGTCAATGTCTATGAGCAAGCTGAAAGAGCGAATTTTGATTCAAAATGGTGTCGGGATAATTATGTTTCTTGGCTGGCTTTGCGTGAAGTACGCCAAAACCACTCTCAACTTTTAGAGCAAGTAAAAAGATCGGGATATAAAATTAACAAGGAAAAACATGCGCCAGAAATTATGTGCCAAGCCATCGCCAAGGGATTTCCAGATAAAGTTTTTGAAAGTGCTGGTCGCGGTTGGTATAGGAACAGGATAACCGATGAACGCGCGCTTTTGGGTCGAGAGTCACGCGCAACGGGTAACTTGATTGTTGCCAACGAATTGATTACAATACAAACTAAGCGAGGCGGCGAACTGCCCCTCATCACTTTGGCAACTAAAGTCGAGCCGGAGTGGATTAAATAATAACTTTAAGGACAAACCTATGAGCGAAAAATTTACACCAGAGGGACATGATGTCCCACAACAAGAACCAAAGTTGCTCGATGTGAGCAAGGATTTATATGAGGGAGGAAAGGCCGACGAAACAAAATTGGCGGAGTATATTGAGATTGCAAAACAAAAAGGCCTTTTGGATAAAGAAAAATTAGATTTGACTGGTGGCACACTGATGACCATTTACATGGCGGTTGCCGCGGAAGCTGCAAGGTCTGGGTCGAATGTCAAAGAGATTGCTTTCAATAATCCGGGTCGCGAGGGTCGTCTGGTGCTTTGGAACGAAGAACTAGCCGAAAGCGTGACGGAACTCAAAAAGTCATTATTTCTTGACCAAGAAGATTCAAAGGTTGATCCCGATGCCTCTAGTCAAGTGTTGGATTTGCGTTTGACTTTTCGGGACGATCCCGAGGGGCCGGAAATGGTGAGTCCTGCAAAAGCGCAGGAAGTTATGCAACAAGTAATCGCTCAGCTTCGCGAAGCGAAAGAGCAAGGCACGACAACTGTCCGATTAACTGGCTTTCCTGCATGGCTAGCCGAAGGTGCCTCATTTGCGGCAGTTAAAGAAAATCTGGAAAGAATAATCGCTTTTGCCCCCGGAAAAGAGGTTGTGGTCTATGACGCAAACGGCGAGATGATGGGCAAGATTGAAGCGACACCATCACAAAAACTTGAAGCGAAAAATCCGAAAGCAGAACTTGGCGATGTTCAAACATGGCGGGACGCGCAAAAAGTTTTGGAAACAGAGCTTCCCAATAACGAGATAACGATTAACGGTGTTGAGTTGAGTAAACTCTCGCCAGAAGCAGGATTGAGAATGTTTGACAGTATCCACTCTGTTTCCAAGTCGCTTACCGTGGAGGGTATTGAAGTGTTTCAACACCGCGATCCGAGAACACATGATTTAATTCCAAAAGGGAAAGCTCAAAACCCAGAGTTGTTAGCCAAAGCACAGAGAGAAGCGATAACACTTGATGTCCACTCTGTTTTGGAACAAACAGGCGGCGATTCGGAAAAGGCTGCGCTTGAACTTGCAAGGCAAGCAGTAAATAAAGCAAATACGCTCATATTCTCCAATATCACCACACCGGTTGAACTGGCGATTGCAGGAAAAGCCGCACACGCCGCACATGGCATGATTGAGGAATTGCGTTATCAAGATGAAGAAGGAGAAGAAGTCGTCAAATCTTGGAAACCGGAAGCGAAAGAATAATTACCCTAACCTTACCCATCGCCCAATTTGAGGCCCCGCCGTCCGAAAAATCCGCTGGGGGTTTTCAGCAGGCGGGCAAAAAGGAAGGGGGTTGGGGGGAAGGAATTTTTGCCCGCCTGCTTCCGTTCCCGTTCCGTTTGAGCAAGAGAAAAGCGGAAGGGGGGT
>Ga0209542_10006546_pt1 | contig 22609 bp, 30 predicted proteins | sample RifCSPhighO2_01_FD_184028 | JGI IMG/M metagenome (GOLD analysis project Ga0209542, IMG submission 184028) | Soil microbial communities from Rifle, Colorado - Rifle CSP2_plank highO2_0.1 (SPAdes) (version 2) | ecosystem: Environmental > Terrestrial > Deep subsurface > Rock core/Sediment ... | reverse complement strand
AAAAGTAGACGCGCAAATCTCCATGCGAGAGTATTAGTTTTTGCCGTTTTTATATTTTTGTGTTATACTAAATTCATATGCTTCAATCATATATCTTAACCTATTTAAATAAAGCCAAATATGAAATGATAGACGATGGCAAAAAGTTTTATGCGGAAATCAAAGATTTGCGCGGGGTTTGGGCTGTCGGAAAAACCCTAGAAGAATGCAGGGCAAACTTAGCTTCTACATTAGAAGGCTGGATAATCCTTCGGCTTAGAAAAAATTTGCCAATACCGAATTTTAAAATTCCCAGTTATAAAATGAGTGTTCGCAGTTATGCCTAAACTATCTCCAGTATCTTGGAAAACTTTTGTAAAAAAATTACGCTCTTGTGGCTTTGATGGTCCCTATCAAGAAGGCAAGCATCCATATATGATAAAAGGCAATATCTCTGTCACTATTCCAAATCCGCATGATGGGCAAATCAGCGTGGATCTTTTACGCAGAATCTTACATCAAGCTGGCATTTCTAGAACTGATTGGATTGGTAGGTAAGATTATTATGATATTATATATTTATGTCTAAAAAAGAAAAAATACAGATAATAATCACTGGCGGAACGATAGATTCTTTTTACGATGCCCCGAAAGATACTGTTTCTCCTTTACACAAAAGCTCCTTACCTGACTTTATAAAAAGTCTAAAAATGAAAGACTTTTTCTCTTTTCATCAGGTTTGCATGAATGGACAAATCTTTAGTCCATCAGAAGTTATTAAAAGAATTTCTGAAGGCAAGTTTGTCTCAGTTTTCAACAAAAATTAGAACTCCTACTCGTTTCTATAAGCCTCAATCGCTTTTAAAATATCTTTTGTAACTTTCGGTATCGGTTGATTGCCGTTGATTTTTTTGAGCATTTTTAAATTCTCGTAATACTTTACAGTTTTACCAACTTGGTTTTTATGCCACTTGATTCTTTTTGCAATAAGCTTTTTTGTATCTAACATTTTATATATCTCTTTCGCATTGCTATTTTTACGCCCGAGGGATCTTTTATATTCCTTAATAGCTGAGCTTCAGGCTTTAGTCTGCCACCCAAAAAGAGTAAATCTTTATTTTTGGGCTTGTTCTTTATTTCTTTAATTAAAAATTTTTGCAATAAAACAGTCGGCAAAGGTAAGCCCTTGCTGGTAGTACGTCTAGCCCAATCGCCATTCTTACCCTTTTCTTTTGAAAGCTTACGTGAATATACCCCAGTTTCTACGAACTTAAGAGCGTATTTCTTTTTTAAAATATTTGCTTGAGTTTCCTTGCCAGAAGCTATCATTCCGAGGAGCACTATGTTGAATCCAAGTCTTTTCATAGTTAGGTCATTCTATTATAAAAATATTGATTTTTCAAGCTAAATTTTGTATTGTTTAAATATATGGCAAATGAGACTGGTCAGACTTTTGTGTTTTTTGGGATAGTGGGCTCTGGCAAGGGGACACAAGCCAAGCTCCTACAAGACTTTCTAAAGGAGAAAGATGGGAGAGAGTGTGTCTATATCTATCCCGGTAATGAATACAGAAGGTTAATTGAGTCAGATAGCTACTCTGGGCACCTCATCAAAGATTCTCTCGATAGGGGGGAACTTCAGCCAGACTTTTTAACCAATACAATTGTTACTAACATGCTTCTGTCTTCCCTTGATGCTAAAAAGCACCTATTTGTGGACGGATATCCAAGGACAATCAATCAGTCGGAGAACTTCGAAGTAGCAATGGAGTTTTATAAGAGAGAAAAAATAAAAATTATTTACATAGAACTAAGCAAGGAAGAGGCGATGAAGAGGAACTTGCTTCGCGGACGCACTGATGACACAGAGGAAGGACTAGCAAGGAGATTTGATGAATATATCAACAATGTTGTTCCGGCTATGAACTATTTCACAGGGAAGGAAGGTTATGAGATATACACCATAAATGGCGAGCAGTCGGTCGAGGATGTGCATAAGGATATTATTAAAGCTCTGAAGTTATAGTGATATGTCGAAAACAATTATAATCTCGCTGGGGGGGTCGCTCATTGTGCCGGAGGAAATAGATGTGGATTTTTTGCGGGGCTTTCGGGAGCTTATTTTAGCGGAAATAGATAAAGGGAAAAAATTTATAATTATTACCGGCGGGGGGAAAATTGCCAGAAATTATTTGGAAGCAGCCGAGGTGGTGAGATCCTTTACTAAAGATGAACTTGATTGGCTTGGGATATATTCCACCAGGTTTAATGCTCATTTTGTAAGATTATTATTTGGAGATGAATATACTCAAACAGAAATCATCACAGACCCCCTTCTTGCGCTTAATTTACAAAAACCGATAACATTAGGAGGCGGATATAAACCAGGAAATAGCACGGACCATGTTGCTGTATTGATTGCCAAAAACATTGGTGCCAAAACCATAATAAACTTATCCAATACGGATTACGTTTATGATTCTGATCCGAAGACTAATCCTAACGCCCAAAAAATAGAGCAAATTTCTTGGGCGGAATATCGCGAGTTAATACCGAAAGAATGGAATCCCGGTCTCAACACCCCCTTTGATCCCATTGCTTCAGAGTTGGCGGGAAAAGAAGGAATCAAAGTAGTGATAATGAACGGCAAGCCGATTGATAATCTTGCTAAGTATTTAAATGACGAAAAGTTTTTTGGCACCATAATAGCAAATTAGGCATTAGGTCCTAGGCACTAGCAAATCAAAAGCTAAAGCCTAACTGCCTAAAGCCTAGAGCCTAACTTAATGATTATCATTAAAACAAAAGAAGAAATAGAAATTCTGCGGGAAGGCGGCAAGCGTTTGGCAACTGTGCTCCATAAAGTAAAAGAAAAAGTGTTGCCCGGTGTCTCTACAAAAGAGCTGGATGTCTATGCTGAGAAGTTAATACGAGAGATGGGTGATGAGCCAGCATTTCTGAATTATCGTCCAGCTGGGGCTAAAACTCCTTTTCCGTCCTCTCTGTGTGTATCTGTGAATGACGAAGTGGTGCACGGCATTCCGAGTTCAAATAGAGTGCTAAAAGAGGGCGATATCGTTTCGCTTGATTTAGGGCTTAAGCATAAGGGTCTTTTTACCGATATGGCTATGACCGTGGGAGTGGGGGAAATAAGTGCCAATAGCAAGAAGCTTCTAGAAACTACAAAACGAGCGCTTTCAGTAGGTATTGATGCGGCGCAAGGGGGCAATACCATTGGGGATATTGGTTATGCCATAGAGCGTTTTGTTCGTTCAAGAAAAGACAAAAATAAAAATATGCAGTACGGAATTGTGGAGGTTTTATCCGGACATGGCGTCGGGCGGGCGATACACGAAGACCCGTATATTCCTAACTTCGGTAAACGTGGCAAGGGCGAAAAATTGATTCCCGGCATGGTGGTAGCTTTGGAGCCCATGCTGAATAATGGCACCAAAAACGTAACCATTGATGAAGACGGCTATACTATACGCACCGCCGATGGGAAAAAAAGCGCTCATTTTGAACACACTATTCTGATTACAGAGGGTGAACCGGAAATATTAACAAAAATTTTCTAAAATAAAACTTTTTCCGGTACGGATTTTTTGAAGAATAAAAAATCCTGAAGTTCTCGGCTCGTCAGCCTCGAAACCCCTCCAAAAGTATATTTTAAAAATTTAATCTTTTATCTATTTTGTTATATACTTATATTTATGGAACCATCCTTTTTTAAGGAAGCGCCTAAATTTAAAACTCCCGAAGAAGAGCTAGATTATTTGCGTGCCCATGTCGCCCGGCGCGAAGAAGAGCTTGTGCAAATGGGGAATACCGAAAATGCCAAAGACCAGGCATCGAAAGATGTAGTAGGCGCATATAAAAATCTACCAGCAGAGCAGGTAGTACATGGGAGTAATATCATAAATAAAAAAGAAGCCGAGGGTATCGTGCTTCGTCTCAAGCCCGAAACTCACGATGGCGTGATGGAAGAGCTCTTGGGAATTGTTATAACAAAAGGAATCAGGAATGCTCTCTCAGTAGTAGAAGCTATGAATAGCCCCCATATTGAAGATGATTTTCATAGAATCTTGGTTCAATACATCAAGACTGGTCAAGCAGTGTCCGATTTTAAAGAAGGTACCCCTCTTTATAAATCTCTCAACATGACCCTTTTTGAAATAACGCTTCCGCCACCTACAGACGAAGCAGACAAATCAAAAGGGTTCAAAGAATTCATAGGCGCCATGGAACAATTTTATGCCGGGATGAATTCTATTTCTATAGGCAAGAATAACGAAAAAGAAAATTATTTCACTCTGGAAGTAGCCTTGTCCAACGAGAGTGATGAAGTGGTCGTGTATGCGGGAATTCCAAACAAGCATCTTTCGCTTTTCGAAAAACAGATTTTAGCATTTTATCACAACGCCAAAATACGTGAAGTTACGGATGATTATAATGTTTTCAACGAAAACGGCGGTTCCGCCGGAGCGTACGCTTCATTTGCCGAGCGCGGGGTTATGCCCATCAAAACTTATGACAACATAGAGCATGACCCGATGAATACAATTCTAAATGTGTTTTCCAAATTACAAACCAAGGGCGAGGGCGCGGCGATTCAGCTGGTCGTGGCGCCTGCCGGTGATAAATTTATAAATGAATTCCATATGATACTGGACGATGTGAAAGACGGTGTGTCCGTAAAGCACGCGGCGGATAATTTCTATAAATTTCATCATGGACTTTTGAAGGTTAGCAAAGAGCTCGTTTTTGGCGCCAAAAAAGAAGAAGAAAAGAAGGAAAAATATATGAAAGGCAGGCGCGCAGTGGACGAGGGGGCAGCGGAAAAAATTGGGAATAAAATAAAAAGCACTATTATGAAGGCCAATATTCGTGTCATTGCCTCTGCGGATACGGAAGAACGCGCCGGAGCTATTTTGGCCGAAATAGAATCTTCCTTCAATCAATTTTCCGAGGCAGCCAGCAATTCTTTAATTTTTGAAAAATTAGCTGGAAGTAATTTAAAAAAACTCTTTCGGGATTTCTCGTTTCGTTCTTTTTCTTCCGATAAAATAATGCCGATGAATTTAAAAGAGCTTGCTTCGGTATTTCATTTTCCAGTGGGCTTGGGAAGCCAGCCACAATTAAAAGAAGCGAAAGCCGGCATCGCTCCTGTGCCACTTGAGATGGGGAGTGAGGGGATAATTCTGGGAGTGAATAGTTATCGCGGCAAAGATACGGATATTCATATGGCGCGGGAAGACCGTATGAGGCACTTCTATGTCATCGGCCAGACGGGAACAGGAAAGACCAACATTATGCTTAATATGATTACGCAGGATATAAAAAATGGAGATGGTTGCTGTTATATTGACCCGCATGGTACCGATATTCAGACAATTTTATCTCGTATTCCAAAGGAACGCATTGACGATGTTATTTATTTTGACCCTGCATACACTCCGCGACCAATGGGACTCAATATGCTGGAATACGACCCTAAATTTCCGGAACAAAAAACTTTCGTGGTGAACGAACTGATGGGGATTTTCAATAAACTTTTTGACATGAAGATAGGCGGTGGGGCGATGTTTGAACAATATTTTAGAAACTCAGCATTCCTGGTGATGGAAGATCCGGAGTCTGGCTCAACCCTGCTGGAAATTACCAGAGTCCTTGGTGACAAGGAATTTCGCGATATGAAACTTGCCAAGTGCAAGAATCCTATTATCAAGCAGTTTTGGGTTTCAGCGGAGCAGACTACGGGCGACCAGTCGCTTGCGAACTTTGTGCCTTATATTTCTTCAAAGTTTGATAATTTTATCAGCAACGACATTATGCGCCCCGTCGTCCTCCAACAAAACTCTGTCTTTAATTTTAGAAGAATAATGGATGAGAAGAAAATTCTATTGGTGAATCTCTCTAAGGGCCGTCTGGGGGACATCAACGCGAATTTAATCGGACTGGTCTTGGTGGGCAAGATACAAATGGCGGCGCTCTCTCGCGTAGATATGTTTGGCAAACCGATGAATGATTTTTATTTATACATAGATGAGTTTCAAAATGTTACTACTGATTCAATTTCTTCTATTTTATCAGAAGCTAGAAAATACAGATTATCATTAAATATCGCGCATCAATACATAACCCAGCTAGAGGAGAATATCAAGAATGCTGTATTTGGAAACGTGGGTTCAATGGCGGTTTTTCGGGTAGGCACCGAAGATGCAAATTTCTTGGAACAAAAATTCAAACCTCAATTTACGGCTTCTGACATCACCAAGCTAGATAATTACAATGCTTATATGAGTATGCTGGTGAAAGGCCAGCCGACCAAGCCTTTTAATTTGCATACCCTAGCGCCCGAGAAGGGAAACATGGATATCGTGGACAACTTGAAAGAACTTTCCTATGTGAAATACGGTCGTGACCGCGCCGAGGTGGAAGCGGAAATTATGGCGAGGTATACCTCAATGGAGTAGTTTGAATTTATTTCAAAATCTGTTAAGATAATTATTATGAAACATCCAAAAGAAGAAAGGACATTTGTTTTAGTTAAACCGGACGGAGTCCGAAAGGGCCTAATCGGAGAAGTTATTAAGCGCTTTGAACAGCGGGATTTGAAGATTGTGGCGCTTGAAATGTTTCAGCCGTCTCACGACCAGCTTGATACTCATTATCCTAAAGACGAGGAATGGATTACGAGACTTGGGCACAAAACTCTTTCCACTTATGAAAAGTATGGCTACGATGCGCTGGCTGATTTTGGCACTATTGATCCGGCAACCATTGGTCCAGAAATTAGGAAATGGCTCCTTGATTTTATGAAAACTGCTCCTTTAGTAAAGATGGTTGTGCAGGGCGTGCATGCGGTAGATGTGGTCAGAAAAATTGCGGGTCCTACTATGCCGTATTTGGCTGATATGGGAACAATCCGGGGTGATTTCTCTATTGATTCGCCGGCGCTTGCCAATAAAGAAAAGAGGGCTGTAATGAATATTATTCATTGTTCTGAAACCCCAGAAGAGGCAGAACATGAAATAAAACACTGGTTTGGCGCTTCCCGCACTTACGACTATAAACGTTTCGGCGTGGATGAGTAAATATTTATGTATGAAGTTGAGGTCAAAGCTCATCTCAAGAACAGGCAAGCTGTTATAAAAAAACTGGAAAGTTTGGGCTGTAAATTTTCTAAAGAACTCCACCAGATTGATCGCATCTTTATTCCCGAAGGAGTTTCTTTCCCTCCTCCTTTAAATGTGCCAGTACTTCGAGTGCGTAATCAAAATGGACTATATCTTTTGACCTTAAAAATTTCTCAGTCCAATAGAACTGATTCAATTGAAAAAGAAATAGAAATCATGGATGGAGAGAAGATGATTGAGATTTTACAACTTTTAAAATGGCAAGAGGTAGTAAAAGTTGATAAAAAGAGAGTAAAAACTAATTTAAATGATATGGAGATTGTTCTTGATGACGTGAAAGATCTTGGAGAATTTATTGAAGCAGAACAAATTGTAACCAACGACAATCCGAATGAACGAAAAAAGATGCAAGGAGAATTATTTGCTGTTTTGGCTACTCTTGGTGTACCAGAAGAAGATAACATTATTGATGGAAAGTACGACTTAATGTTAAATAATATTTATAAAAAGCTTGGAGTGAAATAATTTAGTATGGAAAAACATAAATTAACAATAAAAAACGCTTCTGGAATTCTTGACACTCTTTCTGAATTTTCTCTTGGGGCGGAACAGGTTTATAGATTTGTAGGTTATCCACATGTAGATGGAGATAATATTGCAGAACACACATCTAGGGCAATTCGGCTCGCCATATATACGATGCCTTTTATTTTAGAGGAATTTAATGACCATCCAGAAAGAGTAAATCTTGCAGAGAATATTTATGCCACTATATTAACTCACGATGACGAGGAAATAGCACAGGGTTTCGATATTATTTCTCCCCTTAAAAATCATGATGCTAATACTCAAGGCGAAATAGATTTAGTTGATAAAAAAATTAAAAATTTACCAGATATTTCTCGGAAGTATGTTATTAACTTTTTCAGCTCATTTAGAAAAAGGGATACTCTTGCTTCAAGAATTGCAAAAGCATGTGACAATATTGGAGGGAATCAACCCGTATTAGAACAGAAACTCGGTTTAGTTCCTCCAGATTCTGCCCGATTTGCTTTAGAGTTTGTAGAGAAAGTAAGAGGCATATCAAAAACAACTGATTTATTAATTGATGCTCAGCTAAAAGATATTTTTAATTATAGAAAGTTTGCAAAAGATAGTGACACAGAACAGGAAATCCTTATAGATACAATTCTTCAACAAGAGGGGTGTAATTTATCACGCGATACTTTAAAAATTTTAATCAACCAGCTTTTAGATATTGATATTTCCCAATATCCAATGGATAAAAATAAAGTTACTTTAAAGCTTTGGGAATATTTGTAATATATTTTTTTCTCGTAAATTAATTCAGAAACAAAAAATTAGCTCTGTCTAGTTGTTAAAGTTTTCAGTTTTGATATACTAAGAGTAGGGTTATTTCCGTTTATTACCTAGAACACTATTTTATGGGAGCTTCGATCGCGTTTGACCTTGGTCCTTTGCGTCTAGCACCCACTTAGCATATAAGCTATGGTAATATATCAGAAATAGTCCTAAGAAGTACCCCAGAGCTGTGTTCAGTTAGGGGTTTTTTCTTGTAAATGCGGTATAATCTTCTTATGAACCGTCCAAAACTTCTAACATCGCTCGCAGTTCTTATCGTTTTTATTTTCATACTGAATTTTCTAGCTAATAAATTCTATTGGTATTATACAGTTTGGCATTTTGATATGATTATGCACTTCTTGGGCGGTTTTTGGATTGGTCTTTTGGTTTTATATTTCTTAGCCACCAAAGTCTTATCGTTTGGTCTCGTATTCAAGACATTGCTCATCGTCCTTGTAGTGGGTATCGGATGGGAAATATTTGAAATATTAGTCAATGAAGTTGTCGCCCAAAATCCGTTAGATTTTTTAGACATCGCTTCTGATATATTTTTTGATGTAACTGGCGGAGTTTTTGCTATCTTATATTTTTCTAAAAGAATTATGCTTCATAGGGTAAATGGGGTACACCCGAGAATAGAGCTTTGAAAAAGTCTCACTACCGGGTACAATAGTGGCAATGCAAAAGACTGTTAAGATAACATTTTGTGGCGGGGTTGGCTCTGTGACAGGGTCTAATTTTTTACTGGAGATTGAAGGTAAAAAAATTTTGATTGATTGCGGACTTGTCCAGGGTATAAAGATTGCCGATAATATCAACTGGGATCATTTTCCATACGATGCGAAGGATATAGATATCCTCTTTACCACTCATGCGCATGTGGACCACATAGGACGCGTACCCAAACTAATTCATGAGGGGTTCCGTGGAAAAATATATTCTACGAAGCCTACTCGCGCACTGGCCGAGTTTATGCTTCAAGATACTACGGACATACTATCCAAAAACACGGATTTAAATTTGGATACGATTTACACTCCCGAGAATCTGAAATTATCTTTTTCACTTTGGCAGGGATTTGAATATCATGAAGTTATAAATATTACTCCGCTTTTGCAGGTTCAATTCCTAAATGCCGGACACATCCTGGGTTCTGCTATGATTCTATTCATATGTAATGGCAAAAAACTTCTTTTCACCGGGGATTTAGGCAACAGCCCTTCTCCACTTTTACCAGACACGGAAAAAGTTGCCGATATTGATTATTTAATTATAGAGTCTGTGTATGGCGACAGGAATCATGAGTCCAGAAACGAACGCAGAAAATTTCTTGAAGATGCAATTGAAGATAATTATAAAAGACGCGGGACGTTAATCATTCCGACTTTTTCGCTGGAGCGCTCACAGGAGCTTCTTTTTGAGCTAAATGAATTGGTGGAAAATAATAGAATTCCCGTTATGCCCATTTTCCTTGATTCACCGCTCGCTATTCGCCTGACGGAAGTATTTAAAAAATTTAAGAATTACTTGAATGAAAACGCGCAGAAAAGAATGATAGAAGACGAATATTTGTTTGATTTTCCGGGGCTTCACAGTACCTTAAAAGCAGAAGAATCAAAAATGATAAATGCCGTGCCCAACCCCAAAATAGTTATTGCCGGAAGTGGAATGTCCACAGGCGGGCGCGTAGTGCATCATGAGAGGCACTATTTGCCGGATGCGAACAATACTCTGCTCTTGACTGGGTATCAAGCTGTTGGTACTCCCGGCAGACTAATCCAAGAGGGATTAAAAACGGTTAGAATATCAGGAGAAGATGTGGTGGTGCGGGCGCATATAGTCACCATTACCGGATATTCAGGGCATAAAGATTCTGATGGGCTTCTGGAGTTTGTGGAAAGCATGCAAGATGCGCTTAAAAAAGTTTTTGTAGTAATGGGTGAACCGAAATCCGCAATGTTTCTGGCTCAGAAATTGCGGGACAATCTGGGTATCGATGCCAGAGTGCCGGAAGAGAAAGAGAGCGTGACGCTCGAGTGCTAATTTTAAGAGGCTTGACATTAATTATCTGTTTGTATATACTTTAGGATATGGATACAACAATTTTAATAAAAACTAAAAAAGATCTTAAGTTGCAAGCGCAAGAACTTGCGGGCGATCTTGGATTTTCTTTGACAGATGTGATCAATGCGTCTCTCAGGCAGTTTGTCATAAATCAAGGTATGACAATTTCTAAAATACCCACTGAAAGCCTCGACATGTATACCAATAAAAAGGAGATACTTTCTGCATACGAGGCGTCTCTAAAGGAATTTTAAAATGTGATGATTCTTCTCAAGACTAGGAATTACAGTAAAAGTGTCACTTCTTTGCCCAAGAAAGATCGGGCTCTACTTTCAAAGCAAGAAGTTTTGTTAATTCACGATATATTTAATCCGAAACTCCATACTAAAAAGTTAAAAGGATTCCCGACGGATAAAGTGTTTTCCTTTAGGGTTACACGTGTGTATCGTGGAATCTTTCGTTTACAAGGAAAAAATGTGATTCTGTTTGCAATAGGGCATCGTAAAGATATTTACCAGTCTCTAGGTTAAACATAATCTAGCCATTTTTCCTACCAAATTCCAGCAAGAGGAGTCCTTGCTGGAATGTTACTTAATTCTTCGGTCCGAAAATTGGGTAATTTATGGTTTTCAGGCTGTGGTGGACGAATACATGTTTTTGTTAAAAATCTCGATACAGAGTATAATGAGGAGATGGATTCACCTTCTTCAAATATTTTTAATAAACATGGCCACAGTCAAATAAAAATTGGGGTTTCAGGGGCAGCTGAGACTGGTCATTGCGGACTTGACGCATTAGAAAAAGCAAAAGAACTCGGACGCGAAATTGCCCGCCGGGGAGCAGTATTGGTCACAGGGGCGACGACCGGATTTCCGCTTTGGGTTGCAATGGGGGCAAAAGAGGAAGGTGGTATCTCTATCGGTTTTTCTCCGGCAGCGTCGGAGAGAGAGCACGTTGAAGCATATAGACTTCCGCTCGATTATATGGATCTCATTGTTTACACCGGCTTTGGATATGCGGGACGCGATCTACTTCTAACCCGCGCCGCAGATGCTATCATATGTGGCTGTGGACGGATAGGAACAATACATGAATTCACTATTGCCTTTGAGGATGGCAAGCCCTTAGGAGTTTTTAAGGGTCCTTGGGATATGGATGAACAGCTTGAGGATATCGTAGCCAAAGGGCACCGTCCGAATGCAAAAATTGTCGTCGGTGAAGACCCAAAAAAGCTTTTAGATGGAGTGATGGCTCTAATTAAAGCCGATAAAGTGGAGGAATACAAGGTCACCAAGGTTCCCATTCCTAATTTTGATTAGAGATTTACTTGTGTACACTTTTTTATTTTACCGCTTCTAAAACTTTTGCAAAAGTAGAGGAATTATGTTCTGCAAGGTCCGCCAGGATTTTGCGGTTGAGCAATACGTTTTTCTTTTTTAGCGCATCAATGAGCTTGGAGTAGGACATGCCAAATTCGCGACTTCCTGCATTTATCTTGATATTCCAGAGTTTTCTGTTGTGCGATTTCTTGTCCTTTCTGTGCGCGAAAGAATAATTTCCGGCATGCAGAATCGCTTCCTTTGCTTGGCGTTCTTTCGTGCTTCTGCCATGACGAAAACCCTTTGTCTGTTTCAAGATGCTCCTTCTTCTTTTTAATGCGTGTACTCCCTTTTTTACTCTGGTCATATGGATAGGCTCTAGGCTTTAGGCAGCTAGGCTTTAGCTTTTTGAATTTGCTAGCGCCTAGGGCCTAATGCCTGTGTTTAATTAGCTGAATGGCAATAAGTGTGACTTAGGTTTATTTTTGATAATAAAATTTTGACCCTTGCGTCCGGAGAGTTGCTTGGTGCGCGACTGTTTTGCATTGAAGTGATTGAATCCAGGCTTGCGGGAAATTATTTTTCCATTTTTTGTAACTTTCAATCTTTTTGAATATGACTTATTTGTTTTCATCCCTTTCATTTTATTTTGCTCTTTCTATTGTCGTGGTTAAACCTTTCGGACCTCTTTTGTATGCATCTGATATTTTATAATCTTCAGTGATTAAGTGAAGAACTCTATTTAAACGCTCTTTTAGAAATTTTTCATCCATATATTTTGCTCGTCCAGCCAGGAAAAGTTCAACTTTTATCCGATGTCCCTCTCTTAGCCATTTTGAAGCAGTTTTGGCTTTAAGCTCTAGGTCGTGGTCTCCGGTGCCTATCTTTATCTGGATTGACTTAGTTTCTGTGGCTTTCGCTCCTCCTTTTGCCTTTTTTAACTTTTTGTTTGCTTCATATTTATATTTACCGAAATCCATTATTTTACCCAGAGGGGGATTGGCATTCGGAGCTATTTCAATCAAATCTAACCCCTTGCTTTGCGCTAGTTCCAGAGCGTCCCTTATACTCAAAACTCCGAGATTCTTATTTTCACTATCTAAAACTCGCAGTTCTTTCGCCCGTATTTGGTTGTTTATTCTTTCACGCAATTGATGTAAATATATGCTTTGACTAAAAGATAATAGCGTATTCCTGCATAGAAGTCAACAATAAAATTTTGTGGAGATGGGGGGAAATGAGCCCCCGTGCAGAAGGTTTTTGTTAAAGTTGTCTACATACTTAGCGCGCTTTTTTGTTTAAATTAAAAAATTAGGAAGCGAGCCAAATATTTTTTAATCGAGTTCTATGTTTTCGAGAAATACTCGAACGGGTATTTCCTTATCCCGATAATATTATGCCTACCCTTATATATCGGAAGTCTATAAGAAAGACACCACCTTAGGCTAAAGCGAAAGATGGAGCAAATACGTTCACATTACCGAAGTAAGGTGAACGAACTGCCTTGGAAGCTAATTTTGCAATTAACATTTGAACGAAGTTTTACGAGATTACGTTCATTCTCGGTATGCATCAATAGCAAAAGGCTTTCTGTCTATGCCTTGCATCCCCATGAATTAGTGTCTAGTGGCTAGTGACTAGGTGCTAGTATTTTCCTAGAACCTAGAACCTAGAACCTTTTCCCTAGAACCTAACCTTTGTCAACGTCCTTTGTATTCTCTACGAATCTCGCGATCTGTCTCGCGTCTTTTTATAGTTTCGCGCTTGTCATATTTTTTCTTGCCTTTAACCAAAGCAATTTCTACTTTTATCTTTCTATTTTTATTATACACCGAAATCGGCACAATTGTCAAACTTTTATTTTTCTCATTTCCAGTAAGTTCTGAAATTTCCTTTTTAGTCAGTAAAAGTTTTCTATTGCGAAGGGTATCGTAGTCTTTAGATGTATTCTTAACTTGATATGGCGGAATATTGGCGTTAATTAAATATACCTCTCCACCGCGAACAATTACAAAAGCGCCCTCGAGTGACATTCGTCCGCCTCGTACCGACTTTACTTCCACGCCCAAAAGTTCAATACCCGCTTCGTATTTTTCCAAGATTTCATAATCAAAGCGCGCTTTTCTATTTTCCGCATAATGAGCCACGAGTTTATTTTAGCATTTTTGAGATATTTTATATACCTTGTTTTTAAGGTTCAGATTTTGTATAATCTAAATGTATGAAAAAGAACGCAAAAATTATAGCTAAAAATAAGCAATTTCCTGTTTTTGTCGAAAAGGACGAAGACGGATTTTATGTTGTAGAATGTCCGCTTTTCAAAGGTTGTTTTTCTCAAGGTAAAACCCTTGATGAAGCTTTGAATAATATTCGCGAAGTAATAGAGCTTTGTTTGGAAGAAAAAGAAAATGTTGAAATTTTAAAATGGTATCGTCCACTTGAAATTAGTTTACATACTATTTCTGTTTAATTTCCATGCCGAAACTCCCAGTTTTATCTTCACAAGAAATAATTAAAATTTTTGAGAAAGCTGGGTATTTTGTTGTCAGACAAAAAGGAAGTCATATTAGAATGCATCACCAATCCAAAGATGCGATCACCATTCCCAATCATAAAATTATCGGGCGAGGGCTTTTGAAGAAAATTTTGCGCGACTCTAAAATGTCGGTTAATGATCTAGTTAAATTGCTGAAATAATGACGGTGAGTAAATTATCCATGACTCAATTTCCTGCGTCTTTTTGAGATTCCAAATCTTTTATTTTTGACTCGAGGCGCGACAATTTATTTACCACAGCAACAAACCCAAGACCAAACGCCATAAGTACGATTACAATAATGTTTTTCATAACTTTATTATGTTATTTTTCTAATCCAAAACTCCTCAAGCAAATTTGATAACCAAGCTCTTCGTCTTTCGCTGATAAGCTAACAATACTACATCTTTTCCTTATTTCTGTCGGTCTATATCCATACCAATAAAAAAAGAATCCTAAAACCACCAATCCTATTAAAATTATGTATTTATATTCTTTAGTTTTCTCCATAAATTAAAAATATTATTTGTACAATTAACATTGTAAATATGCCGACTATAATCCAAGGCAAATAGGCAAGAAAACTGTCATCGTTATTTTCATCTACTGGTTCATCCTTTGCGATACGAGTAATATTTTTTTTCGCAATTTCTTCTCCCCTATAAAGTGTGATCAAATATCCAATAATGCTAATTGGTATTAATATAAGAAAGATAATTATTAAAAATCTAACACAACTTGTTAATGGGAGAACGTTCTCATTAAAAGTTGCTATAACTAATAAAGTTGCCATTAAGGCACTAATTTGTGGAAGTAATTTATATCTTTCCCATACAGCTGTATTAAGTAAGCCAAAATAAATCTTTAGCCGCTCAAGTTTCATCTGACGTCGCTCTTCTTTTGTAAGTTCTTCTTGTTCCATGTAGAGTTTTCTAACTTAATTTTATTATAACATAGTTTTATATTCTTGGATTTTCGCAAGTTTTATGCTAAACTCTCTTAATGGATTTTGATTTTCTAAACAAAAAAGAAGGCAGTAATACAGGGCCGAATAAAAACAAAAAGCCGAAAAAGGAATCCAACTTTTCGAGCAGTATTGTTGGCGCGCTATTTATCTTTATGCTCATCACGGCAGTTTATTTAGTGATGTCTCCGGAGAGAGCCTCTATGCCCAATATTCCAATTTCGGAATTGGCCCAAAGCGTTTCGGACGGGGAGGTAAAAAATATTTTAGTTGAAGGCGACAAATTAACCATCACTTATGAAAATGATGAAGTTAAAATAGCCAAAAAAGAAGTAGGCTCGTCACTGTCGCAAACTCTTTTTAATTATGGAGTGACGAGCGAGGCTCTCTCCGAAACAGAGATAGAAATTAAAGACGAGGGTGGATTTATGTTCTTTTTGATAAACATTCTTCCAATATTGCTGCCAATTGTCTTCATTCTGCTTTTCTTTTGGTATATCTCCAGGCAAGTTCGGGGCGCAGGCATGCAAGCGCTTTCTTTTGGTCAGTCTAAGGCGCGCATCACCGACCCGAATGATAAGAACAATAGAGTGACCTTCAAAGATGTAGCTGGATGCAAGGAAGCCAAAGAGGAACTAAAAGAAATTGTGGATTTTCTAAAAAGCCCGAAGAAATTTTTAGATATTGGCGCGAGAATTCCCAAAGGTGTAATTCTTACAGGTGCTCCAGGTACGGGTAAGACGTTACTCGCGCGGGCCGTGGCGGGGGAAGCAGGAGTGCCATTTTTCCATTTATCTGGGAGCGAATTTGTGGAAATGTTTGTGGGAGTGGGAGCTTCCCGAGTGCGAGACTTGTTCAAAATGGCAAAAAAGGCGGCACCGGCAATAATATTCGTAGATGAAATAGATGCTATAGGAAGGACACGCGGAGGTGGTTTCGGCGGAGGCAATGATGAGCGCGAACAAACCCTAAATCAGATACTGGTGGAGATGGATGGCTTTGAGCCGAATGATAAAGTGATAGTAATGGCGGCGACCAACAGACCCGATGTGCTTGACCCGGCGCTCATCCGTCCCGGACGCTTTGACAGAAAAGTCTTGCTAGATTTGCCGGATCGCGCTGACCGTGAAGAGATACTAAAAATCCATGCGGTAAAAAAGCCAATGGCGGAAGATATAAACTTGAAATTAATTGCTGAACGCACTCCTGGATTCTCTGGAGCTGACCTGTATTCACTTATGAACGAAGGCGCCATACTGGCTGCGCGCGAGAATCGCAAAAAAGTTTTTCAATTTGACTTAATTCGCGCGATAGAAAAAGTAATGCTTGGTCCCGAGCGCAAGAGCCATCTATTATCTAAAAAAGAAAAAGAAATTACCGCTTACCATGAGGCGGGGCATGCTATCGTAGCCTCCGTGTTACCTTATGCTGACCCGGTGCATAAAGTTTCCATTATCGCTCGCGGAAATGCTGGCGGATATACTCTGAAATTACCATTGGAAGAAAGGCGCTTGCAGTCCAAAAAAGAATTCGTAGATGATATAGCGATGTCTCTTGGCGGATATGTGGCAGAGAAAATGATTTTTGGCGACATAACCACAGGCCCGTCTAGTGACTTGCAGGTGGCAACGAATTTAGCCCGAGCGATGGTAACCCGCTGGGGAATGTCTGATGCAATTGGGCCAATCGCGCTTACGGGCGGAGGTGGCAGACCTCAATATGGCGAGAGTATAGAAAAAGAATATTCTGAGACAATTGCTACAAAAGTTGATGCTGAAGTTTCCAGAATAATAAGTGATGGATTAAAGACAGCAGAAAAAGTTTTGAAAGAACACAAAAAAGCTTTTACCGCTATTGCCACCAAATTAATAGAGGTAGAAACTCTAGAGCAAGATGAATATGAGAAACTTTTAGTGGCGCATGGCATAGTCTTGAAGAAAAAAGACGAACCAGCAAAGCTAAACGTGGTGGCGTAACATCCTTTGCGAAAAACCTCTTAATTTTGTAGTATTAAATATGTAAATATCCGCCCTTAGCTCAGTTAGTTAGAGCACCGAGCTTATACCTCGGGGGTCCTAGGCGCGAATCCTAGAGGGCGGACAAATATATGGCTATAGACAAAGAAATTACAAAACAGAAAATTCAGGAACTTATAGAAAAGTATGAGACAGAAAAAGTGGGGAATAGCCTAAAAAATTATACCGAACAAGACACCAAAAATGGGTTTATTGAACCCTTATTTAAAGCGCTTGGTTGGGATGTTTCTGATAGGAATGAAGTTTCATTGGAAGACCACATAAAAGGTTCTGGTCGTTCTGATTACAATTTTCGAATAAACAGTATTACCCAGTTCTATTTAGAAGCAAAAAATATGAAGGTAGATTTAGATGATGAAAAATTTTCTTTTCAAGCTATAAATTATTCTTGGAATAAGGGTGTGACTTACGCTGTTTTGACTGACTTTGAAGGAGTAAAAGTTTTTAATGCTCAAAGAATTGATAAGACTGATTTAATGGATAAACTTGTTTTTGAACTTACTTACGATAAATATATTTCTGATTTTGAAACGCTATGGCTTCTTTCAAAAGATTCTTTTCAGAAAAAAACTTTAGATGAATATGCTGAAAAAATTGGTAAAAAAGAAAAATCAATACAAGTCGCTACTGTTATCAAAAAAATAAATGAAGATATTCAGGATTGCAGGGAGTGGCTTACCAAGGAATTCAAAAGCTGGAATGAGGAATTGAATCTTTCAAAAGATATGATTGACGAAGGAGTGCAGAAGCTTCTAGATCGTTTGATTTTTCTCCGTGTTGCGGAGGATAGGGAAGTTGAACCGAACATTTTAAAAGATTTGCTACGACAAGCTGAAAGAAGTAAGGGATATGAAGTATTTAGGGCTATGTCTGATATTTTTCGCAAGCTAGATATAATTTATGATTCTAATCTTTTTTCTCCTCATCCATTTGAAAATTGGGAAATAGTGGACAATAAAGGATTTGAAAATACAATAAATAGATTGTATGGCAAGAAAGGCCAGTATGAATACAATTTTAAAGAAATGCCGGCCGATGTTTTGGGGACTGTTTATGAAAACTATTTAAATTACAAACTTACTCAATCAAAAAAAGGTGTAAATGTTGAAAAAGATGTTAAAAAAAGGAAGGAGCAGGGGATATTTTACACTCCTACTTTTGTGGTGGACTATATTGTTAAAAACGCGTTAAAGCCCGCTTTAGATAATTGTAAAAGTATCGCTGACATAAAAAAGATAAAAGTTTTGGACCCCGCTTGTGGCTCTGGCTCTTTTCTTATTAGGGCGCTTGAAACTATCGCAGAAAAATATAAAGAATTTGGAATTGATGGATCAGTTAAAAGACAGATAATTTTAGAAAATCTTTTTGGTGTTGATTTAGATATGCAGGCGGTGGAAATTGCTAGACTAAATTTGCTCATCAATTCGCTTGATTCAAAAGAAATTTTACCGAAATTAGATAATAATATAAAAAATGGAAATTCACTGAAGTTCAACTGGAAAGAAGAATTTTCAGGAGTATTCAAGCAAGGCGGTTTCGATGTGATTATCGGCAATCCGCCTTATATAAAAGAATTTGTTAATAGAGAAGCATTTAATGGCTTACACGATAACCCATATTATCAAGGAAAAATGGACTTATGGACAATGTTTGCTTGCATTTCAATAAATTTATTAAAGGAAAATGGAGTTATGGGTTTTATTGCTCCGAATAATTGGGTGACAAATGCCGGAGCAAGCATTATGAGAAATAAAATTCTCACGAACGGAGAATTAAAAACTTTTATTGATTTTGGGGACTATAAAGTTTTTCAAGCGGCTGGAATTCAGACAATGATATATATTTTTGAAAAACAAAAACCAAGTAAAAAATATGAAATAGATTACTGGAGAGTTAATGATAAAAATATCAGTGAAGAAAAATTAATTTTAGATATTTTTGGAGAAAAGCAAAAAATAGAAATAGAGCCGGAAAAGTTAATTGATAAAAATATAACTTTTTCTAATCAAGAGTCTGGTTTAATTTTTGATATAATAGAAAGTAAGAAAAATTTTGAGCTAACAGAGAAAGAAGTCGGACAAGGGATAGTATCTCCACAAGAATATGTTATAGAAAAACATTTATCGTTTTTACAAAACGCAAGAAATGGTGATGGTATTTTTGTTCTTAAACCTGATGAAGTTGAAAATTTAAAACTTAGCGATAAGGAAATTAAAATTATAGAAAATAGTTAATATATCATGATAATAATTTTATATTTTATAATATCGTTTTCTTTTATTTTTGCTGAACAAAAGTTTTTAGGTTGGATTTCTAATAATCTTTATCGATCAATTTTACAAACAGGAGATGAACTATTAAAACTTCACCCAGACAATAAATCCATATCTCAGGAAGTAGAGAATTTAAAAATTTTTGAGAATCAAAGAGTTAAACTATCATTTATTACAAAAATAATAAGTGTTACAGAATTTATAGTTTTTGCTACTTTAGTTATAATTTTATTTGTACATTATAAAAATAACTATTACCAAGTATTTTTTGACGTTTCTAAATTCTTAGGGGTTTGGCTTGCAATAAAAACTCTTGGAAGTTATGGACAGTGGTCAGCGGTGATTTTTGGTAGAGCTTCATTCTATACTTTTCTACTATGTACTTTAATCAACGTATTTTTTGCTGTTATTTTAGGTTTGGCATGGTTTGCTTTATCTTTAAACTAAAAAATAATCTATGGAAATTGAATCAAAACAACAAATTTTAAAACACAGGAAGGAAATTGAGCATGAACTTACAGAAATGCTCAAGGAAACCGAGAGTGGTTTTCCTTTAGAACATATTAAAGATGTTATTTTTTACGAGGAAGATAGTGAGGATTTTCAAAAAGTTGTGGCAATGTTTGACCGTGGCGGAAATATTTCAGAATTGCAAAATATTTTAGACCTTGTGAGCGATGCTTGGAATTATTTTCCCCACAAAATTATAGGTGGTTTATCGCCAGCGGAAAAATTACTGGAGTATCGTCAAAAAGGTATTTGATTGGGAGAGAGTTGCAAATAAAGACAGGAAAATGTATTATATAGGTATGTCTAAAATCACGAAAACACCAGTTTTCTTTATTGCAACCAAAACTCATAAAGAGCCGGTTGTGGTTAATTTCTATACCAAAACAGGCAAAATGGTTTCTTTTGACGCAGTTCAAAAAGTTAAAACAAAAGAAGGTGTGCATTTTTTTGAAAAATCTTCTAAACGATAATGTCTAAGAAGCAAGCACTTACCACTATAGATTTTGATTTCGGTATTGGTGAAATAATTCCAGCTACTCAAGAAGCTCATCACAATGATGGATTTGATGGGCAAGTGCGAAAAACAGAAAAAGAAGGACTTGCCCAATTTAAAAATACTCTAAGTTCTCGACTTGATTCTGATTTACAGAACAATGAATCTTTTCCTAGTGACGGGGAAGTTTTTGTTTTTATAGTTCAATATTTTGCTTCTGAAAAAGAATATAGCAGACGAGATGTAGATAATATGGCAAAAACAATTCTAGATATACTAAAAAAGAGATTCTATAGCGATGATAGTCAAGTCAAAACACTTCTTATAGGTAAAAAATTTGAAAAGCGAGTACCTCAAAATTTTGCTTATGTTGCAATTAAACGATTGAGCGCTTCTCAAGATGTGGATGCGTTGAAAATATCAGGTCTTGAAAGATCAGTCACAATGTTTCAAGAACTTAAAAGTAAAAAATTTATTTAGCAAATATTTTTGGAGTATTATTCCGCATTGGAAAGTTGATAAAGTAACCGGGAAAAGAAGGATGAATTATGGCAATCCCGAAGATGATTAAAAGAATGACTAGAAACTAAAAAATCCACCTCGCGGTAGATTCTTTAGTGGCACTTGGCTACGGTTTGGATAAACATTGACCGTGAGAGGGCAAGCCCATCCAAGTGCTACAGACAGTATATCATACAAACGAACATAAAGTCAAAGTTATCCACAGATGTTTGTTGTATCTATTTTATATGTACGAATAGGTATGACTAGCATTTATTACATATACTTGTTATACTATCTTTACAACTTAATATATATCAAGAGTGTGGTAAGAGTTCTGGCTCGATGACCCACCGGCAACCCTTTTAATAAGAAGGTGCCAAGTCCAGCCCAGTAATTATGGGAAAGATACTTAGTCTGTACTCTTTCCTCTTTATGAGGATTTTTTTATAAAATTATGTCTATCAAAACGTGTGAGTTCGTGAGCCCAAAGCATCCGGATAAAATTTGCGACTTTATTGCCGACAGTATTTTAGATGCGTATTTGGAAGACGATAAAGAAAGTCGCGTGGCTATAGAGGTGATGGGGGGACACAATCTTATCACTATCAATGGCGAGGTGACTTCTAAATCAACCAAATCAAAATCTGATATTGAAAAAATTGTGCGAGATATCGCTGGGGTTCATAATAAAATTTTAGTACAAATTGTTTTACAAAGTTCACAGATTGCTAAAGGCGTAGACGTCGGTGGAGCCGGAGACCAGGGAATTATGAAAGGCTACGCGACGAATGATACACCGGAATATTTGCCGCTGGAATATGTTCTGGCCCGCGACCTGTGCAAGAAAATTTTTGCGGCATATCCTTATGACGGTAAAACGCAAGTGACAATTGAGGGTAAAAATATTTTAACCGTGGTGGCCAGTTTTCAAAATACAAAAAGCAGTGAATTGTTAAAACTTGTAAGAGATATAGTAGAAGTAGACTTCGTAGATAAAGCCTCGGCGTCGTCGGTAGAATATCTGATAAATCCCGCCGGAGAGTGGACGCAGGGAGGATTTGATGCCGATACGGGTCTTTCTGGCAGAAAAATTGTGATTGATAATTATGGTCCGGAGATTCCAATAGGCGGGGGTTCTTTTTCCGGCAAAGATTATACGAAAGTAGACAGGTCCGGGGCGTATATGGCGCGCAGAATCGCTGTAGAATTATTGGAAAAAAGAAATGCAAAAGAGGTCTTCATCAAACTCGCTTATGCGATAGGGAAGAGTGCTCCCGTCATGGCTCTCGCTATTGTTGACGACAAGGAGGAGGATATCTTAAATGACTTGAGCTATGATTTGAGTCCGAGGGGGATACGAGAGTATCTCAAACTAGAAAAAGTGAAGTTTAGAGATACGGCGTTGTGGGGCCATTTTGGCAGGGATTT
>Ga0209542_10006545_pt1 | contig 22612 bp, 19 predicted proteins | sample RifCSPhighO2_01_FD_184028 | JGI IMG/M metagenome (GOLD analysis project Ga0209542, IMG submission 184028) | Soil microbial communities from Rifle, Colorado - Rifle CSP2_plank highO2_0.1 (SPAdes) (version 2) | ecosystem: Environmental > Terrestrial > Deep subsurface > Rock core/Sediment ... | reverse complement strand
AGTTGAGGGGGTTGCAGAAGGTTATGCTTCAGTGCTGAATCCGACGATAGTGGAATTTTCATGCTTGACAGAAGATAATGAAAAGGGGGAAATGGCAAATAATGCTGATAATTTCAAAGTTATGCCGAACAAGAAGGAATACTTCACGGCAAAATGCATATTTAACAAGGAATTATTTGAGATAAACACTGCTAAAGCAACAGATTCAAAAAGAGTGAGGTTCAAAGCGTCTTATGATTTCACAACAGAATCGTATATTCCCATTTATATCCTGCAAAAAGATGCTTTAAATTATAAAATAGAGGAAGGAAGTAAAGGTCCTGTAAAATCTGAATATAATATTTTTGAAGAATATGATATACAGGATGAGCATTTAAACAAGAAGGATGGAACAACAGAATCAGTCTACACGCAAGGTCCTGTAAAATTTGAGTTAAGAAGTGTATATTCCCAGCCATATACTGAGGATGGCCCGTTTGGTTCCGGAAGCTATTACACATTGGGCATGAAGATAAATGATGAAATTTCATGGACTGGAAAGCTGGAGAGAATAGAGGAATTTGATTTGCTGATTCCGGATGAAATATCAATATCAACAGACAACTTTGATTATGTGAATGATGAGAATAATTTCCATGTATACAAGGCAAGAGGCATTTTAATAGGGGAGTTGAACAATAAATGCAGGAACAAAAATATAAGGGAGAGAAATATCAATTTCATAAATGAGGATTGCTGGAGAAATGAAGGGATGGAAACAAGCATAGAATTTTCAGTAAGCAACGCTCCGGAGGAACTCTCAAAAACATTTATAAGGTCAAGGGTAAAATATAAATTTAATGATGAAAAGCAGGACACAGTCACATTCATTACAGATGCATCCTAACATGAGAAAAATAATTATGACCCTGTTACTATTGATATTCCTAACAGCATGCTCTACAGCACAGCAGGGAAGGGGCTCTGGAACTCCAGATGGCTTGCATATTTTATTTATTGAATTTCAGCCAAGATCAGAGTTAAAGCAAGATGAATATTTTGATATAGGATTAAAATTGGAAAACAGGGCGGAATGTCAGGTTGAAGGTGAAGTTTGTATAAGAGACACGTTCGCAGAATCAATATCCGGAGTCCGGAATGACTGCCAGTCCTTTGAGCTGATGGAAAAGGATGGGGACATAATAGACACCGAGAACATTTACTTTCAGGATAATGTTTACACTAACCCTTCAGCAGACTTAAAATCAACAATAATTGCAAAAGCCATGTATTCATGCTCGATACAGCTGACCCCGCAGATATGCGTAAAGCCTGACCTGGAGGACGAAAAGACATGCAAGATAAGGGAAACGCTGAGCCAGTCAACCTTGGGGTTAAAGCAGGCGCCTATAACAGTGGCTTCAATCGACAAGACGCTGATTCCTCAGAAGGATGGTATAAATCTTGAGGTTGCAATTCATTTGAGGAAGATGAATGAGGGATCTCCAAGAGATTTCAACATAAACGTTGAATATGAGGGGTATGGCCCTTTAGCATGCAGGGACGCAGACAGGCTGGATTTCAGCACAAACACCGAAAATATTATTAATTGTAAAATACCTACAAACGTGCAGGATATAGAGGAAAATCCGCTGAGGATAACATTAAGTTATGTTTATGAGATAACTGCATCAAAGCAGATAAAAATAATAAAAGAAGGTGATAATTGATGAAAAAATATTTGATGATTGCATTAATTGCTGTATTGCTGATTTTTTCTGGTTGTGCAAAAAAGGAAAATGAGGGAAAGACAACAACATTTTACGGCGGGACAGGCGGTGTCTCGATAGAATTCAACAAAGTGGCCCCTCCAGCACAGTTCGATAAAGGCCAGGAAGTGCCGGTGGTTGTTACATTAAAGAACACAGGGGAATATGATATAATAACCGGGAACGCAAAAGCGCAGATTTATGGAATCAATCACGAGATATTTAATTTGCCAAATGAATACAAGGCAACAAACGGTATATTGAGGGGAAAGGGGGATTTCAATATAGAAGGTGGTGAAAGGGAGATAAGTTTTGGAAATCTAAAATATGATGAGGAGGTTATAAACTCAAGAGATTCCCAAATAAGGGCAAGAGTATGTTATCCTTATCAGACAAAAACAGATATTCCAGTATGCATCAAGTCATCATTATCGCAGGAAGCAGGGAATGCAGTATGCGACACATCTGGTGAAAAAGTAACCAAGGGAACAGTTTCAAGCGCGCCAATACAAGTGACATCAGTGACAGAAAGGGCAAGAGGAAGCAATCAGATAAGGTTTGATATAAAGGTAGAGAATAAAGGCACTGGAAATGTCTATGCAAATGATGCAACATGCGAGCAATTAGACGATAATTTACTAAGCAGGAGAGACAAGATATTATTAGAAGTGTCAAATCCTGTGGGTGTAACTTGTGGATTTAAGTCTGGAGAGGATTCAAGCAAAGGATTGATAGAATTGGACAGTAATCAGGAAACAATAAGCTGCTGGATGGAAAGCGAGGACACTTACACAGATACATTAAGGCTGACATTAAGTTATATATACACAGACACAACATCAAAGCAAGTGACTATTTTTGAGAAATAATCTTTTTAAATTTATTTCTCTTTGATTTTTTAATAAAATGCATAAAATTTATATAGAGGTTCCTCCATTACCATACTATGAATTACCGACGAAAAAATGGTTTGAACTTTTTACAAACAAAATACAAATTATTAGATAAAAATAAATTTATGCCGCATATTCGTTCTGATGGGAATGCTTCTATTCCATATATTATTGTAGATTCATTCAGAAATAAAAATCCCGAAATAGCGCTTATTAAGATATTTAATAAAGAAAACAATTTAAGTTTTCGTATTAAACAATTAAAATATAACGGAAATAGTCATATAATATCATTAAAAGCTGAAAAAGATATTAAAAATATTGAAATTGAAGTTTTAAGTATTAAAACAAAAAAAGAAGCATTATATAGAAAAGATTCAGGTTTATTAAAATTTATTCCAAAATTTACAAAAAAGTTTACTCCAATTTATATATTTAATTATAACAAAAATTATATAATTGGCGGCCATTATAAAAAGGATATTATTGTTAACAAAAGATTATTAAAAGATAGGTTATTATATTATTCTTTAGGATTGTATCTAGCTGAAGGAGGAAAGACTAAATCTTCTTTTACTAATTCATGGCCAGAAGCCATAAACATCATATTAAATTTTATAGAAAATAATTTCAATATAAAAAGGGGAAAAATAAATGCGAGTATTTGTTGTAATTCTAATCTTAAAAATAAAAAAGAAGAATTAAAAAAATTTTGGAAAGATAAAACAGGTATTAATAATTTTTTTAGAAGCTTACATATAAATAAAAATGTAAAATCCCCACAAGGAATATTAGAATTATATTTTAATAGTGAAATATTAAAAGAATTATTCATTAATTTAATAAAAAAATTAGATTTTACTAATAATTTAGAATTTATTAATGGATTTTTATCTGGAGATGGTAGTCCGATATTACAAAATAAATATTGTATAACTCATCATATAGTTTTTAATCCTAATGAAAAAGTTTTTAATGAATTAAAATATAAAAATCTTTTTATTAATTATAAATCAAATTTTATTAATAAAAACAAATTAGTTATCTATTCAGATTGGAATAAAAATTTATTCCTTCTACTTAACGGAGCTTATTCTTTAAGTCCAATGAAAAGATTTAGATTCCTTAAATATTTTTTAATATTACCTAAAACAAAAATTAATAAACAAAAAGAAGTAAAAAAGATATATGAAGAATATGATATTATTAAAGAATATTTAATAAAATTTTATAATTCTTTAGTTAAATACAATATTTATAATAAAAAAGAAATGGAGAATTTTATTTTAAGAAATTTAAAATGAGTAACTTTATTGAATGTAATGCGGATTTGCATATGCACGGGCTTTATTCAGCTGCTGTTAGTGATAAAATGATTCCAAAAACAATAGCTGAACAAGCACCATTAAAGGGTTTGCATTTAGTTGGAAGTTCTGATATATTAAATAATAAATGGATTAATATGGTTAAAGAACAATTAAGAAAAGTTGATGATGGAATTTTAGAATATGAGAATGGAACTAAATTTATTTTACAAACAGAGATAGAAGATAATAATAGAGTTCATCATATAATTTTATTTCCAAGTTTTTCTAAAGTTGAAGAAGTTAGAGAAAAATTCAAAAACAAATGTAAAAATTTAGATAGTGACGGAAGACCTAAGATATGGATGAATGCTGAAGAGATATCTGAAATTTGTGTTAACTCTGAATGCCTGATTGGATTTGCTCATGCATTCACCCCCTATTTTAGCCTATTTAGTAAATATAATTCATACAAAGATTGTTATAAAAGCCAATGGAAAAATATTCATTTCTTGGAATTAGGTTTAAGTGCAGATACAAACATGGCTGACCGTATTTCTGAATTGCATAACCTAACTTTTACTTCTAATAGTGATGCTCATAGTCCTTGGCCTAATAAATTAGGAAGGGAGTTTAATACATTAAAAATTAAAGAAATAACTTTTAATGAAGTTTCAAAAGCATTAAAAAGAGAAAATGGAAGAAAATGTATTCTAAATGTAGGATTTAATCCGTTAGAAGGAAAATATCATAAAACAAGATGCACTGGTTGCTTAAGATTTTATGATCCCCTCCAAGCAGAAAAGTTAAGATGGAAATGCTTTGAATGTGGAAAGTCAATTAAAAAAGGGGTTGATTATAGGATCTATGAATTATCAGATTTACCTCATAATAAACATCCAGAACATAGGCCAGAATATAGGCATATTATTCCTTTAAGTGAAATTATTGGGTTAGCATTAGACGTTAAAGATACATGGAGTCTTAAAGTACAAAATATCTGGAAAAAATTTATTGATAACTTTAGTAATGAAATTAAAGTTTTACTAGAAATTGATATTAAAGAATTGGCTAAAATAGATGAAAGAATTGCTAAATACATTGAATATTTTAGAGATAATAAAATAAAATATGTTCCTGGTGGTGCAGGAGTTTATGGTAAATTAGTAAAACCAGATGAATATATAATTACTGCGACAAAAATGCAGAAATCATTAAGTGAATTTTAACCAATATAGCTAGTTTCCTGTCCCTGCTTTATTCCAGTTATTCCTGTAATCTCCCTTGTCTTGTTCTTGATCTCTTTCTCTATGTCTTTTATCTCTTCATTCAATGATTTGAAATCGAGGTTAAACTTGAATTTCTCATCTAAAACTTTCAGCAATTCTCTTGCGCCTTTTATGCCGAGATAATTTGGATGCCCGAAAGTTTGTGCCAGTAAGCACACAGCATCAATCTTGTATTCTCTCGATAATCCTGCAATCAATCCTGTAACGCCTATTATTGGCCCGACAGTCCCGAATATATCTTTATTAACTTTTTTATCAGTGAAAATATTCAGTGCCCCCTTGGAATTTGCAGTTGCATAAATCTTTGGGCTATTGGGAATTCTTGGTAGTCCTATCCCGCCAAGGGTTATGATTTTTCTGGTGTTGAATTTCATCAATAATTTCAGGACCTCCTCGCAGAATTCATAACTTGCCCTTTCATCCACGGGCTGGACATCACCCCCCAAGAAAATAAATTCTTTGCCGCTGATTTTCTTGTAATAAAGTGTGATTTTTGGGAGATCTATAAGGTTTTTTTCATTGACAAAAACAGAGTTCGGAAAGCTATTTGAATAAACCTCAAGAAAAGCTGCTGGATTCAGGCTGTCAATAAGGTAATCCAGGGTGATTTTTCCGACATTTCCAATGCCTGGAAGCCCCTCTATGAGCACCGAATCTTTAAATTGTATTTTATTTAGTATCTTTATTTTAAAACTCATTTTTTTTGTATTTTCTCCTCCACTCCCCCCATTTATCTTCAACGGAATACTTCGCAGGCCTTGGATCTATTGTTTTGCCACCGCAACTGCATTCGCCACTTAAGGTATACTTCCCGCATTTAATGCATCTCAGGATTATTTTAGGCATCTTTTCTATTGAACTCAGCTTCAGCTTTTAACTTCTTTGCCATTTCCAGGCTGGAATTCATTGCTTCTTTCAGCTTATATTCCGCTTTCTTATAATCGCTATCCTCGACAAAAATCTTATATTTTGGTGCACCCAAATAAGTTACATTAACGCCTTTACTGACAAGATTGGTTAATATTTTTTTAATGATTTCAATGCCATTGCTTTCTTTAGAAGAAAGTTTTAAGATTCCTTTTACAGAGACCATTTGTGGCTTCATTCTTTCTTCAACTAAAGATTCTATTTTGCTTGCAAGGCTTTCTTTAATCCCGAGTTTATTCAATTTTAAGCCATTATGGATTATTTCCTTGAAGCAGTCAGTCAGGCTTGGGTATCTTTCCAGAATTTTGTAACCAACTTCATCATACATCTGCCCCAGACTCAGCTTTAATTGCTTTCCCACGTTCTCAATTAATTTTTCAGCTTTAATCTCCTGCTTGTAATCATCAAGTTTTTTCCTTCTCTGGATCAGATTAACTCTTCTCAGGGATAAGTCAATATAACCCCTTTCCCTGTTGATATTCAGGACTTTGCATACTATTTTTCTTCCCTCACTGACAAAGTCCCTCAAATTTCTTATTCTCCCTGGGCTTACTTCGGAGATATGAACCATCCCCTCTCTACCATATTCATCAAGATCAACAAAAACAGAATGCGGGAGGATCCTCTTAACAGTGCACATGACTATTTCATCATTCTCTGGAAAGTCTTTTTTTTTGTAAAACATTTTATATTAAAATTGAAGAATGTTTATAAAATTATCTCACTTGCATTCCGAACAGTATTTTAGCCATGTCTTTATTAAAAGATGATGCATTTTCTTGGGAAAGTCCCCCGCTGCCATAATCTATTAGCCTTATTTTATATCCCTGATATTCAACCTGGACCTGCCCAACACCCCCGTAATACCATCTAGTTATCGTTCCATTATCAGAAACTTCTTTAGCCCTCCAGCAATCATTGAAAACAGATTCAGGCATTGTGAGATTCTCTACCCCATCCCAGATGATGTCCAATCTTAAATCTAAGTCGTGATTTGTTTCCCTAAAAGAATTTGGATAAATCCTGCCTATATCCAGTCTATCATCCCCTATTTTTATAGGTGGAGCATAAACAAAATCAATATTTTGCTGGTCGTTATGAATTGCCTCGCCGAAGACTTTTAGGAATGCCCCATCAAATCTCCTGTAGGATTCGCTTCCATCACTCGCTCTCATTACAGGAGTGTCATTCCCGTTTATTTTCTTAAAGCCATCAACTTCAATTGTGATCTCCCTACCATAATCATCAGTGTAAATCCACCAATCTCCTTGATTTAATCTATAATAATCCTTTATATCCCTTGTCAAGTTGCTTGAAATGGATGGCAAGAAGAAAATTAGATTAAGTGTTGGTATTGAATAAAATTCGTATTTTCTGTCTTTATCTATATTCAACCCTGCTTCTTCATTCATGCAGTCAATCAATTCATCAATGGTGGTTGTAATGCCCCATGCAACCCCTACGGCAGCGAATACAGGAGCAGCTTGTGGAAAGACAGGAACGATTACAAAGCTGGACTTGGTCAAGATTTCGACAAAGTCTTTGGCTTGATTAAAAGACCAATCACCCTCGTATAATATCCCGGGAATATTTAATAAATGATCTTTATTATAAGGGCTGTCATAGGTTTTCACAAAATGTTTAACATCCCTGAAAAGGCTTAATATATCAATAAGGGAGTTCAAGTTCGCCAAATTGTCTGAGGCGTTAAAGTATATTCCTGGCAGATAGATGGAATTTTTATCAAATGAGGAGACAATTACATTCCCCCTATCATCATCATAAAAACGGAGATCAAGTGGGATTCCCCTGTTGTTCTCATCTAAGGTTCTGACTTCAAAGGATTCCCTTGTGATGTCTGAGATTATTGTTAAATTTCCATTATTGTTTGTTCTGCCTTCAAGAGTCTCATAAGAGCCATAATGATTATCTCCTTTATGTCTTACGCCAGAATTATCTGAAGAAGATGGATTATCCCCTCCACAGCTTAAAAAAGTCAATGCTGCAGATAGTAACAGCGAATGTCTCAAATTCATTAAATATTATAAGGAATTTAAATATATAAATTATTCTAAAACTTCCAAAACCCTTGATTTAATCTTGCTTTTCCCGCCGGTTGGTTCCAACAATTCATCCCCGCAGACCAGGCAAATGACATTTGTTGTTGATTTTCCAAACACTATCTGTTCATTCTTGCATTTGTTGCATCTTACCTTTATGAATTTTGATTTTGTTTCTCTTTCCATTTTTTATTCAAATACAGTTTTCTTTGCCCTGAACCCCTTTGACAATTGCGATGATTTTCCGCATTCCGGGCATGTAAACTTTAAAACAACCTTCTTTGATACCTTTGCGCCGGTTCTCTTAAATTTTGAAATTGCTGGTTTTGACCCCCACTTTCCCTTGTTCCCGAAGCCGGTTCCTCTTCCCCTGTATAATGCCCTGTTTTTCCCCCCCCGCGACAATGAATGGGTTGCGCTTCTCCCCCTAGATTTTACCAAAGAGACTTTTTGAACAGTGCTTTTCTTGCAATGAACGCAGTATCTTTTCTTCTGTTTTGGCAATTTCATATTTTTTCAGCTCTTCCTTTCTCGATTATCAATCCAGCTATATCCTCGGGCAGATTTGCTATATCTTCTTCCTCAAAGGGGCCATAACTAAACCCATTGCTCCCTACAAATTTCGGGACTGAATTTATAAACCTTACTAAAACTCTATCTTGAAAATTGGTTTTTATTGTTTTCGGTTCCTTTAATGATGGTATTTCACCTTGAATGAGATTGTCCAAAATCCCTTCCCTGTATAAATTAAGGGTGTTTCTCATATTCTCATAAAATTTGATTTCTTCAGGCAGTAACAAAGAGGCATCAAAAACAGTCTTGCTTCTCGAGTTGAGCAAGGCCATGTTTATTATTTTCCCCTCTCTTTTTTCATACAATTCCTTCAGTATTCTGTAAATGCTTTCCAGCTGGTTGGTTGTCCTGTCAATCTCCTTGGAGACAAAAGTATTATTTTTGGTCTTTTGTGATTCAAGTATGTCCCTCTTGTCTTTTATATATTTAATTATGTCATTAAAGAAATCCTTGTCTAATTTCTGTATCTCCTGCCTGAATTTTTCTCTTCTTAATAACTCATACAAAGTTTCATAAGTTATGACTACATCCCCCATAAGATAGCACAAACAAGAAAATTATTAAAGGTTTAGATAGTTTTTTATATAAATTTTAACGATTATATTGCATGAATCTTAAGATATACCTGTTCAGGCATGGTCAGACATACCATAATAGGGACGCTGTATTTTCTGGATGGTCAGACACAAAATTAACCAAAACAGGAATAAATCATGCAAAAATAATTACATTAAGGTTGCAAGACAAAGAGATAAATGTTGCTTTTCAATCAAGATTGTCAAGGTCTAAAGACACTTTAAAAGAAATTCTAAGATATCATCACGAATGCAAGAGGATAATAACTGATGATAGGATAATAGAAAGATGTTATGGTATATTACAGGGAGAGACGCATTACAATTTTGTAAAACATAATTCTCCTGAATTATACGATAAATATCATAGGTCATATGATAATGCTCCTCCGCAGGGGGAATCAATAAAAACAGTTGAAAAAAGGGTTTTGTCATTCATAAAGGATTTATTGAAGTATATGAAAAAGAACAAGGTTAATGTCGCTGTCTCAGCGCATGGAAATTCCATGAGGCCATTCAGGAGATACTTTGAAAAATGGTCAGTGAAGCATATGATGGAAATGGAAATGCCTTATGATAGTTATTTTGAATATAGTATAAAAGTTTAGAACCACTTCCCAAGCCCTTCTTGCCTTTCTTTTTCTTTCCCGAAAACACTTTCCACCATCATTTTAGTTAAATCCAGGCTTTGCTGTAGATAAGGGGGTAAATTAAACTTCTCTGCTAAGCTCAAACTAGGTTCTAAATATTTGGTAATACTTCCTTCAGAAACAGTGAATATTATTCTCCCGCCGCATTTCAAGCAAGCTCCTACCAGTGGAGGTCTTCTGTATTTCGAATTGCAGTTGCTGCATCTGAATTCCTGCTGTGAAAATTTCCTTAGGTTTCCCCTTATATCCCTTATAAAATGCCTCTCAACAACCAATCTCGCAACATCATCCTCGTCAACAGCCCTTATCCTTCGTGCTATTTCCATTTGCCCTAAAACTTTTTCTTGCATGGTGGGGAGCCTTTTATAAGAGCTATACTTAACGCCATTATTAATGTCAGAAACATCATGCGTGAAAAAATAATCAGAGGTTTCATTTTCCTTGTTAAGTCTGTCTTTGACAGTTTCTATCTTAAAATCCCAAGGGTATGTGTACTTTTCACAGGCTTCGTAAAATTCCAAGGGATACTCTTTTACAACATCAAGGCTGAATACCATGTCATCAACCTCGCTCGGAGTTAATATGGGGGTGATAACCAAGGGGGTGTCTTGCCTTGCTCCCCTATGAGAAGCTAGATATTTCCTTGAGAAATTAAGCAAAGAATCTAATAGAAGCATAACTGCTATTTCATCGCCGTCGCAGTCCCTACGCACTGCACAATGAATCAGGGGATGGCCATAAAATCCCTGTGTTTTTGAAAAGCCTATAAGCCTGCATATTGTTCCTGCAGAAATGTGGGGCGCTAACGCTACAAACAAATGTCCAACCAGATCATTCTTATTTTTAAAATTATAAAATCTGCTCTGGCCATAAAATCTCTCCAGCAGATCGTCAATGAAATTGCCAACCCTGTAAAATATCTTATCTGCTCCTTCCTGGTCAGAGCCATCGCAACTTGGCAAGATGATATCTTGTGGTTTTAATTCTATGATTTGTTCTTCCCCAGACAAAGGATTGCCATGCATGTCTTTATCATACCCAAGCTCTTTCAGCTTTTCAATTGATGTTCCAATTTCTTTTGGTTTAAATGCTGTGATTGGCAATTCAGTCATGTCATACCTTATCGTTCCGTCTTTATTTACATAAAGCCCGTGGGTTGCTCTTAATATTCCTTTAACTAAATTTTCAGGTATATGGTCCTCACTGCTGGTTCCCCTAACTCCTTTCACCATCTCAGGATATTCTTTAATTTTTAAAAAAGAAAGAGCATAATCAAAATAATCCTTAATGTTAAGTTTTGAATTTTCATGATTAAATCCATTGTTTCTATTGTCTATTTTAGTTTTGGATTTGCATATGTTGCAGTAAGGATAAACAGTATTGACATTGCACGTTTCGCACTTAAAAACAGAGAATTGGGCATTGATGTATCCTCTCTCCAGAGCAACATTAAAACTTCTTAATTTTCCTCCTTCTTCCCCCACAGGAAATAATACATTTGGGCTTCCGGTTAATTTTCTTATTTTTGCTTTCTCGGGCCTTCCCATTCTTGCACCAATAAATATTCCATTTTTGTCCTTGATTTTTATTTTTAGATTGTCATTAACAGCGTCAAGGACATCTTCCTTGTTTGTCTTAAAATCAAGATAATTCAGTGAATATATTAAAGATCGGGCATTATCCCCTTCTATGATGATATATTCTCCACCAACAACTTTATGCGGTACTCCTAGTAATTCTAAAACCCTCTTTGTGTCTTTTTCTTCTATATCTTTATTAATATCATAACTGAATGGAAGGATGATCTTATTATCTTTGATGGATCCCTTTTCCATCCATTCCAGCAGGCTTTTTAGCATGCTTCTATCTATGCTCTTCCAGTGAAAAGTAAATCTTGGATGAAGGGGGATTCCTAATTTCTCGGATATAATTCTTGCATCTTCAAAATCAATTTTATGATTAAAGTTCTTTAATAAAGAAACATAAATATCCTCGTTTAAATCAGTTTTATCCTTGAAATCATTTGGATTTTTTATTTTTCTTTTCAATTCCTGTAGCCACCATTCTTCGCAATATCCGGATGGAACCAGGATATGCCCCCTATTTAAAAAATCGCCATAAGGGATTAACGCATCTCCTAGATAAATTATCTCATCTATATCTCTGGCATATTTTCTTGCTTCTGCATAATCATCAAGATATAATACATCTCCATTATTCAATTTGACAATGGGCCCTTCAATGCTGTCGCATGAGCTTAAAGATGTTCCCTTGCTTGGTCTTTCCCACTTTAATTGTGTGCCTATTGCAATGTAATCATCCAATACAGCCATGGTTGCTGGATGAATAGCGGTTCCGCTCAAGCCTGTATTTCTGCACCTCCCATATCTTAATCTGAAACTGCCATTTCTTAAGGGATGTCCTAAAACAGGCCTTCCTGCAACAATGTCAGAAACATAAACATAATCTGGTTTTATTTTCTCATCGGTTTTAATCTCTTGCTTCTTCTGTCTTGCTTTAATATTAGTCTGCAATTCAACAAAATCCTTGGTGAACTCCCAGTGGTTCATGTTCATCTCCTTATGCCATTTTGAAAATATCCCCCAGAATTTTTTTGCTTTTTGTGTCAAACCTTCTCCAAAAACCAGGCAGACTCCCCCCCTTAATTTATTTGTCTCAATTCTTTCAAGATCTTTATAATTGGAAACATCCCATTTTTCACTCGGTTCCCCGTTTATCTGGACAGGTAGATTTTCAACCATAAATACAAGTTCCTCTTCACTGGGCATATATTGTAAATTAGTGACTTTCTCATGATAATCCATCAATTCAATAACAATCCTCTTTATTTCAGAATCAGTTGGGTCATACTCATAATAACCCATTTCATGCCTCACATAATCAGCTAGCGCAACAAAAGCGCATGTCGCTGTAGTTCCTGCACTTCTTATTGGACCCGAGAAATACAGGCAGAAATATTCATTTCCATCCTTCCTCTTCTTTAATGCTAATTTGGTAAATCCTTCTAAGGGGCTTGCAACAATTCCATTGGTCAGATAAGCCAGCCCGATTCTTAACCCAACCTCCATAGATTCAATCTTGTCCTTAAATTTGCAAAATTTCTCCTGGGCAACTTCCTTGGAAACAATAAAAGCAACCCTCCAGTCAACACCATATATTTCTTCTAATTCATGAATTCTCTCTACAATACCAACTCCTTTGATTTGTGGTGCGACAACAGTTATAAGGCCTTCTACTCTCTCAGCCATATTCCTTGCCAGGGGAATCTCGACAGTATCTGCAGGATCAAACCCTTTTGCTCTTGCTTTAACTGCCAGTTCATAAACACAGTTTACTTCTTTCTCTATGATATTGGCATAATCATTCATTTTTTCCAAAGTTAAATATTTTAACTTCTCTTGTCTTTAAATTGACAATAAGTACTTTGCTTGGATCTGGAACAATTCCTCTTTTTTCTTGATCTTCTGTTTGCTCTGTCCAGCACCCACCCCCTATCAGAGTAACACCCTTATAATTCAATGCTGTGACTTTGTGTATATGCCCTGAGACATAAAAATCAGGAATATTATCAATGACTAATGGATCTTGGTCGTTTTCTGGGATATATTGAACAGAATTATGTGTTGGCGCTAAATGCCTTGCCTGTAAGGAATGTTTCATTATTAAGTCAGCCCGGTCTAATCTTCCTTGTAGCCTGACGCTCTCAACATTATCTGCAAGGTAAGGGTAGCTTGATCCGTGATACATTAAAATATTAAACCCCTCAAAATAATTTGAAGAAAAAATATTCACAGTAGATGGGTTTGTCAATATTGTTGCATTTTCTAACCCATATATTGACTTGGCATAAACAGGATGCAATTTTGGTTGTGGTTCCGCTAATCTTAAAGCATCATGATTGCCCCCTATAATTACTATCTTTATATCTTTCCTTATTTTATTCAGATAATTGGATAGCATATCATACTGTTTTTTTATATCCTTGACTAATAGATTATTTTCCTGCCCTGGGTGTATTCCGACGCCCTCTATTAAGTCTCCGACAAGAAAAAGAAACTTGACTTTTGATGCTATTTGCCTTTGCATTTCATTGCCATAGTCTCCATTTAGCCAGTCTATAAAGTTTGAAAAATCTTTTTCCAGGAACATATTGCTTCCAATATGGATATCGCTCGTGAATACGATATAATGCTCTTCATTCAGTTTCTTCAGTTTATTATTTGCTGGAACATCTGGAAGTAAAAGATTGCTGACAAATATTATGTTGTCTGAATAAACCCCGATTAAGCCTATGACCTCATCAAGGATTAAATCCTGGGCGAAATCAAATAATTCTTTTTTAGCCCTGCCGACAATGCATGTAATTTTGCCAGTCAAATCCTCCAATTCAAGGATAATATTCCCGTTTTTTGTTGTTTTTTTATCAATGATTATCCCGATTATAGAGATATGATCGCCGTTATTTTTATTTAATACTCTATTGATGGAGATGCATCCGTCAAGTTCTGGCCTGTTTACCAGGATATTTTTCAAAGAATTATACCTTGCCCTGAAATGCTGTACAAAATCCTGAACATCTCTCTTCTTGATATTCTCCTCGTAATTTTTGACAATAATTAAATTTGGTTCAATAATCTCTTTTTCTAATTCTATTTTTTCTGGTTTTGAAACTTGTTTGATTATATTTTTTGCTTTGATTTTATTCTTTTCATCTTTATAATTCAAAATATCAAGAAAAACTCTATAATCCTCAAAATTTCTGTTTTTCTCACAGTTAACTTTTGATTTGTCAAATTCTTTCCAGGATATATTAATATCAAAAGAGAAATTTTCATCTTTGAAAATTTTGTAAATATCTTCATTTATAACCAAAGGCTTTTCTTTTAGATTTTCTATCCTAGAGATTACACTTTCATCTAAATTTTCTTTCAATAAGCTTGGGCTTATCAAATAGCCTTTTTTTATCAGGTTATTGGCTAAACTCATAATCCTAAACCTTCCTTCAAAGCCTCTCTTATATTAAGCAAGTTTGAAGAAGGAATAAGAACTTGTATTTCTCTGGTTCTTCCATACCTCCCTTTGGAAATAACTCTGGCATTGATGATCCCAAGCATATCCAATTCTGCGATAATATCTGAGATTCTTCTTTGCGTCAATGGTTTCAAGCCGACTTTCTTGCACAAATCCAGATAAAATTCATATATTTCGCCTGTAAATATCTTTTTTCCTTTATTATAAAATTCCAAAATTGAATATGTGGTCAATTGCTGTTGTTTTGGTTGTGTTTTGATTATATCCAATACTCTATCTCTTTCAATTTTATTTTCAGCTTCATCAATATATTTTATGCTTAATCTTTGGGCATTATTTCTCTCAGCTAGTTCACCTGCAACTCTTAATAGCTCTAAAGCTCTTCTTGCATCACCATGTTCTCTTGCAGCATAGGCAGCGCATTTCTCTATAACCCCCTCTTCCATAACATTCTCCCTGAATGATGACTTTGCCCTTTCCCTCAATATATCTTGAAGTTGAATCGCGTTATATGGCGGAAAAATCAATTCTTCTTCAGATAAGGATGATTTTACTCTAGGATCCATATTCTCTGTGAATGTGAGGTCGTTGCTTATGCCTATAAAAGCCATTTCGCAATTTTTCAATTCAGAATTTAACCTGGTTAAGTTATACAATATGCCATCCCCTATTTTTTTAACTAATTGGTCAACTTCATCTAAAATTAAGATTATAAGTTGCTTTTTGCTTTCAATTGTATTTATAAATATTTTATAAACTTCTTCAGTTGGCAACCCTGTGGCAGGGACCTCGGCGCCAAAACCCCTTGATAACTCAGCAATTAGCCTGTATTCAGTATCTGCAACTTTCTTCATCTTGCAGTTCAAATAATGAATATTGACATTCAATTTGTTCTTTTTGCATGTTTCATAAATTTCATTGACTACATATTGGCTTACGCATGTCTTACCGGACCCGGTTTTCCCGAAAATGAAGACATTGGATGGCTTTTCCATCCTCAATGCAGGTGCTAAAATTTTTGCCAGCTGTTTTATCTGTTCATCCCTATGTGGAATATTATCTGGAGTATACCCACTTTGTAAAATTTTTTTGTTGATAAATAAAGGCTCCTTACTCAGGTACTCTTCAAAAAATTTAGAAAGTTTATCACTCATGTAATTTTAAATATATAATGATTATTTAAAGATTCTTATACTCACACCTATATTTCCTATGCAAATCAATTTTAAGATATTGACCCTAACATTTCATATAGAACTTTAAAGTGGTAATATCAATTTTTATATATATATTAAAATATAATAATTATAAATATATAATAGATATTAGAAAAATTTATATAATAAAATAAAAATTAAAAAATAAATTCATTAAAATTTTAACAGTACAAGCCTTAAAACACAATAATAATACATTTTAATTATCTTAAAGTAAAAATAATATTTCAAGAAAAATTAAGATTTCATTGTAAAATGGCTTAAAAATACAGAATTTTAAGGAATTGAGGATAATTGATAATTCCAGAAGAAATTTTTTAATCATATAATTTCCATTAGAAATGAAGGTGTGAGGGTATATGTTATTTATGGTTATTATTATATAAAAGATATTCTCTCTTACAGAATACAATCATTTTACTATAACAACATTTATAAATAAGTTCTATATTAAATTAAATCATGGCAGAAGAAAACAAATATAATGTCAAGAAATTGATAGGAAAAACAGTTGTTTCTAAATCTGGCAAAAAATTTGGCGAAGTCGGCGATATAGATTTTGAGATAAGGACAGGCGAGTTAATATCTATAATTCTGAGGAATCCAACAGGTTATGCTGAAGGTTTGGAATTGGAGAGGAATAAGGGAAGTCAGATCTTAATACCTTTTTCTTCAGTAGTAGCAACTGGGGATTTTGTCGTGGTGGCAGAGGAAGAGATAATCTAAACTTTTTTAAATATATTTCTTATTTATTATTTCTATAAAAGACCAAAAAATGAAAGAATTGAGCTTTAAAACAACAAAAGAAATCAAAGTTCCTAAGCTGATCATTGATCAGATAATTGGCCAGGAGAAGGCAATCAAATTACTGAAGAAAATTGCAAAGCAGAGAAGGCATTTGTTGTTGATAGGTGCTCCTGGAACAGGTAAGTCTTTGATAGCGCAGGCATTATCAGAATTGCTGCCCAAGGAAAAGCTTCAGGATATTATAGCATTTAAAAATTTGAGTGATGAAAATATTCCAATAATAAAAACATATCCTAAGGGAAAAGGAATAGATATTGTAAACAAGTCAAGAATTCAGTCAATGTCTTCTATGAGATGGCAGTCAGTAATATTTTTTATTCTTGCGATATTGGCAGTTATGTCTCCTTGGTGGATTAGGAAGGAATATGGGGATATAATGGCGGCTGCATCTCTGATAAGCTCTATGGTTTTCTTGATAGGAATAGCTTTGTTTATTAATATTAATAGAAGAATGAATATTGGTGCAAAAGATGGAATGCCAAAGATTTTGATAAATAATTCAAAGTCAACGAATGCACCCTTCATTGATGCAAGTGGAAGTCATTCAGGAGCATTATTCGGTGATGTGCTTCATGATCCGCTTCAGACCATTTTTCCAGATACAATAATTTATTTAGTTAATGAAGGAAAAACAAAGTCAATTCAATTATCAAAATTTGTTGATGAAATGCTCGAAGAAAATAAAGATTTAATAGAGAGAAATTATGAAGGGTATGAAGGAGTAATAATTTCGAAAGAGAAAGAATTTTATTTATTGGGCCATAATTATGGAAAAATAGGGCCAGTAAAAATAACTGCTGTAAATAAGAGATTTTATGATGGAGAAATGTATTCTGTAAAAGAGAATGGTTTCAAAGTAGTTTTAACACCAGAGCATAAAATCTTTACAGATAAAGGTTGGATTGAGGCAAAAGATATTGAAGAACAAATTTTAATGAAGATAAATAATAAGATAATAATTGACGAGGAAGATATATTAAACACATTCTCAGAAAAGGAAAAGCAATCTGCAATAAACTACAAAAGATATTTAGAATTAAAGAATAAAAACAAAGAATATGGTTATAAAAAGTTAGCAAAATTATTGAAGATAAAAGAAGGTCAGTTAAGATGGTGGCACCATAGTAATTCAAAACCATATTCAATAAAAATATTGGAAGCTTTAAAAGACAAAAATTTAATTCCTTTAAGATATGATAACAAAAATATTGCAGAAATAGCAAGGATATTAGGATCCACCTTTGGAGACGGAGGAATATTTGGTAATTTAAATGCAATATACTTATCTTCTTCTGAAATTGATTCACTTAAATCTTATGAAAAGGATTTAGTATCCCTCTTTGGACCCGAAATTAGTAAAAATTTTGTTTTAAGAATAAGTGGAGTGAACAATAGTGGAAAATGCTTGTCAAACACAAATCGTAAGATTGTCAGGTTTTTTGCAGCCTTAGGATCCCCAATTGGGAGAAAAGATAAAGTTCTGACTTTTCCCATTTGGGTTAAATCAAATGAAGAAACAAAAAAAGAGTTTTTTGGGGCATTGCTTGGAAATGAACTATGTAGCCCAAAATTTTCAGAACATAGACATTATATAAATTCTTTAGATTTTGCGTTATGCGGATCACTTGATTTAAAAGAGAATAGGCTTGATTTATTAAAAGAGATAAGATTGTATTTGAATAGTTATGGTATAAAATGCTCTGATAATATATATGAAAATGAGTTTAGGCAAGGCAGATATTCATGGAGATTATGTATATCAAAAGAATTTGAAAATTTGTTAAGATTCAAGAACCTTATTTTAATTAGATATTCTGATGCAAAAGTAGAAAGGATAAACAACGCCTTAAAAGAGCAAATTGTATGGAAAAATAACAAGCAAAAAGAGTTATTATTAAAAGGAAAATCAATTAAATATATTAATTCTGCATTGAGAATAAATAAAGGATTTGCAGAACTTCAAGAGATTAAAGAAATAAATTTAAATGATAAAAAAATTGAGTTCAAGGGTTATATTTATAATATAACAACAAAATCTGGTAATCTTTTTGCTAATAATATTTTAATAAGCAATTCTGGAGGTTTAGGCACTCCACCCCATGAACGTTTGATTCCTGGATTTGTTCATAGGGCGAATAAAGGGGTCTTATTTATAGATGAAATATCCAATTTAAAGCCGCAATCGCAGCAGGATTTGCTCACAGCATTGCAGGAAAAAAAATTTTCAATAACAGGCCAGAGTGAAAGAAGCTCAGGGGCAATGACAAGGTCAGAGCCTGTGCCATGTGATTTCATTTTGGTGGCTGCAGGAAATCCAGAAACATTGAAGCATATGCATCCTGCATTAAGATCAAGAATAAGGGGTTATGGTTATGAAATTTATATGGATTTAGACATGGATGACAATGAAGAAAACAGGTTTGCTATCGCAAGGTTTGTTGCCCAGGAAGTTACCAAGGATGGAAAAATACCGCACTTTACAAAGGAATCTGTAATGGAGATAATAAATGAAGCGAGAAAAAGGGCAGGAAGGTCAGGAAAATTGACCTTAAGATTAAGGGAGTTGGGCGGTCTGATAAGGGCAGCAGGAGATTTAGCTTTCGAAGAGAATTCCAAGTTTGTTCTTCCGAAGCACATAACTCAGGCAAAACAATTGGCAAAAACTCTTGAGCAGCAGATAGCGGACAAGTATATTGACCAGAAGAAAGAATACCAGGTTATAACAACAAAAGGGAAGATTATTGGAAAAGTTAATGGTTTGGCCGTTCTTGGCTCGGATAATTATTATTCAGGCATTGTCCTGCCTATAGAGTCTGAAATAGCCCTTGGGGGCAAGAAAGCAGAATTCATTGCAACAGGGCAATTAGGAAAGATAGCAAAGGAAGCAGTGAAAAATGTATCCGCAATTATTTTGAAATACCTTGGAGAGGATATTAAGGAAAAATATGATATTTTTGTCCAGTTTATTCAGACTAATGAAGGTGTGGAGGGAGATTCTGCATCCATAGCAGTTGCAGCCGCAATAGTCTCAGCAGTCACAAAAGCGCCTGTAAGGCAGGATTATGCAATGACTGGTTCATTATCTATAAGGGGGGAAGTTCTTGCAATAGGGGGTGTTACTGCAAAGATAGAGGCAGCAATAGAAGCAGGGATTTCTAATGTTATAATCCCAAAATCTAATGAAAAGGATGTAATATTATCAAATGAGCAATTAAAGAAAATAAAGATAATCCCTGTGGAAAGAATAGAGGAAGTTCTTAAGATAGCTTTGGATTGGACAGAGCATAAGGATTTGCTGAAGAAGCAGTTTATTAGTTATGTTTTCTAAAAGTGATATATATATTCACCGACATAAATAATTGAACACATTTATATTCCAATTATAAGATTTTATGAATTCATTCACTCCCAACTTTAATTCTGCCAAGTCATTGAATAATGTGCTGTCAAGCACATTCCTTCTTATCAATCTCCAGCAGGTCTCTGTTGGATTTAATTCTGGAGAATAAGGAGGAAGATATTCAACAAGAATATCATTCTTGTTAATCTCAAGATAAACCTTAACTTCCTTGGAGCGATGCCATCCTGCATTGTCCATGACCAAAACAAATTTCTTGTAATAAAATTTAAGATTGTCCAGGAATTCAATTATCTTCTCTGAATCAACTCTTTCCACATAATCTGCAATCAGAGCATTGTTGGAGAATGCCCCGACAATATGGGTCCTTTTTATTGAATATCTAACAAAGCCAATTGGCTTTGTCCCCTTGACAGCCCAGACTTTTTTCATCCTTGCTGTCAAACAGATTGAGCATTCATCTAATGTTATTATCGGCAAACCCACATATTCCTTTTCAAGTTTTTTTTGAATTCCTTCTTGAAATCTTCCTGCTTTTCCAGGGAAGATTTAATATTTCTCGGTCTTGGCTTTATTAATGAAAAGCCAAGCTTGTGAAGAAGCCTTTCTATGTGCCTTAGAGAATAGCTTATGTTATAATTGGATTTTATGTGGAATTTTACATCCCTGCTATTCCATCCAGCAGGAATGCCATGATTTGTTTTTAGTTTATTATTGACAAGATATTCCTTTATCTTTGTCAAGTCCTTTGGGCTTAACAAAGGTGTTTTTCCTTTCTGCTTTATTGTCTTGAGCCCATTCAGATTGTATTTTTTGTATCTTTTGATCCAATAATGGGCTTTTGTATGGGGAATATCAAGAACTTTCCCTATCTTTCTCAGCTTCATTCCCTTCTTGTAATTTTTGATTATAAGCAATCTTTCCTTTGGAATATCATCCATAAATATCACCTCAAGAATATAATGATTCAATTATATATAAACTTTGTTAAAAAATTAAAGTCGCTATATATATATATCAAAATGCTTTAGTTTTTCTAAGACTTTAAAGGAGGATGATAAAATTGAATAAAAGATTAGTCTATATTTTTGTAGTTCTTGTTGCCAGTTTGTTTGTTGTTTCTGCTTGTGAACAAGGGGGTATTGGAGCAAAACCAGCAAGACAATTAGAGAGAGGTGGAGAAGATCCAGTTGTTCAATCTGATCATGATGTTAGATTTACTACAAGAGGAGAGTATGTTTATTTGAATACAAAAGTTAATGGAAGAAATGATATAAATCAAAAAATATTTTATAATGATAATGGAAGAATTAAGAGGGGTAGTGGTATTGATGAACCCTTGGTTACCCAAGAGCAAGAGATTATTCATGCAGAAGATATGAACGTACAGGATTTATCTGGAATGACTGGAGTAAGGTTTGTATATGACTTTAATGGTATATCCCATATTGTTAATATACAGAACATAGATACCTTAAATAATAGAGTTTCCTTTAGGGTTTTAGATACTGGAAGAAGTTATAATAATCTCCCTTATAATAATATTAGAGATACAGAATTTAATTTTTTAGAAACACCTTTTGTTTTAATATTTGAAGAGGATAGCATAAATTTTTATCACATAAATGATATGGATGGCACTTCTAGAATAAGGACTAATAATAATGGAGAAATATCAATAGCATCTGATGATGGAGTTGATATATATAATCCACAGAATAGACAAGAAGATTACATTGCAGTATATTTTAGATATAATAGAGAGAATATGGAGATTAATCCCAGTAGGATAAGTATCGGGACTGGGGGATGGCTTAGTCAATCTAGAATACTACTAGACAAATCTAGAGGTGCTGGAGTGGATGAAATAAAAATAAAGTTTTGAAAATAAACTTCTTCTTTTTCTTTTTTCAATCAACTTCTTTTAACATTTTATTTATTTCTTCCTTTAGCTTTTTAATGTATAATTTAAATTGTATCTCAGTTTCTTTCCAATCAGAATAATTAACTGGAACTCCATAATAATTTATTCTATTTCTTTTTGTTCTGACTTTTTCAAAGAAATCCCAGTTAAAATCAAGCTCCGAATGTTTCTCACAAAGATAAACAAACAGGCACTGATGATTATCAATTTTAACTTTTTCAAATCTCAAAAATGA
>Ga0209542_10006543_pt1 | contig 22614 bp, 27 predicted proteins | sample RifCSPhighO2_01_FD_184028 | JGI IMG/M metagenome (GOLD analysis project Ga0209542, IMG submission 184028) | Soil microbial communities from Rifle, Colorado - Rifle CSP2_plank highO2_0.1 (SPAdes) (version 2) | ecosystem: Environmental > Terrestrial > Deep subsurface > Rock core/Sediment ... | reverse complement strand
AATCTAAATAATAATCAAGGAAGAGAGCTTTTATCATCTGCTGAGAAGAAGAAATCTTTAGACATTCTCAATAAAGAAATGCTTATAAAAAAGATATATGATGAGTTCATCAATTTAGATTTAACAGGCTCTTTAGTCTTATTTGGAAGTTATGCATCAAAAACTCATACAGAAGAAAGCGATATAGACACATTGTATCTGGGAGATTCAAAAGAAACACAAGTAGGTAAGATCAAAGAGATAGGGAAGATGTACAATAAAGATATTCATCTAGTTCTTATGGCCTTAAAGCAATTTCGAGAACAGTTAACTCAGCAGGGAGCTTTAGCAAAAGAAATAATAAACAACCACATAATTTTATATAACCACGATCTTTTTGTAAATGAAGCGTGGAGATACTATGAAAGAAAAAAAGAAGGATGATTTTTCATATTGCTTCAAAAAAGCACCAGGTCTAAAGCTGGTTACTCCAAATGATAATCTCGTAGAGGTCTATAAAAGAAAATCAAGATCTGCTCTAAACATGCTTGAATCTTCTAAAGAAAAAGAGGAAGATGAATGGATTCTTGAGACCTCTTATTATGCAAAGTATTTTATGGTATATTCTCTTTTTATGAAAGTTGGGATTAAGTCAGAAATACATGATTGCACTATCTTTGCTTTAAATTCAATCTTTGTAGAACTTGAAATGGTTGATAAGGATGTTTATGACGATCTCTCAAATTCAAGAGAATTAAGAGTTGGTTCTCTTTACTACGATAAGGACTTTGGCAAAGAAAGAATTCTAAGTGCAGCAAGCACAGCCCCTAAATTTTGTCTTAAAGTTGAATCTGTAATTGACAAGCTTTCAAAAGAAGACATCTTAGAACTTAGAAAGAAATTCGAAAATGTAAGAAAGAGCTTTTGTTTTGAAGAATAACAAAAATAAAAGAACTATTGGGGTTTCAATTTCTCTTCTCCCTCTTCTTTTTCTTTCGTCCTGTTCGTTTCCTTGAGAAGATTGATACCAATTTATCATCTAACTGCCATCAAGCTTTTCATTATTCCCACATTAATTACTCTCACAAACCCACCATAAACCCCACTTATAATTGCTTGGTCAATTATCCAAGCATAGCCAATTCTGGGCAAACCTAATACCTTTAAACCAAAACATAATCAAAAGATATATAAACCACCAGTTTATATATATAAACTGTGGGATTACATGAATTTAAAGGAGAAAGTTGCAAATGAAAGATATAACTGAGAATGAGATGAATTTTATATTAACTCTCTTAAAAAATCCTGAACATGAGTTAAATTCTAGAAATATTAGTAAAATTATCAATATAACTCCAATGGGTTCATTAAAGATTGCAAAAAGAATAGAAAAACAAGGCATAAGTTCTTCTAAACAGATAGGAAAAACAATTATTTATAAGCTAAATTTAGACAAGGATTATGTAAAACAATATGTTAAATTCTTGCTTCAAAGAGAAGCAGAATCTTCTTCCGCTTATATCAAAAGATGGATTGCAGACTTAAAGAAGATAAAAAAAGCAGAAATAATGGTATTATTCGGTTCTGTTCTTAAAAAAAGCGATGAAGCCAAAGACATAGATATTTTAATTGTTGTTGAGAAAGCAAATTTAAATAATGCAGAAAAAGAGATTGAAGAAATTAATCTGCTTAATCAAAAGAAAATTCATCCAATATTTCAGACCAAAGAAGATTTGAAAAAAAATATAAAGTCTTTAGATAAAGTAATACTAAATTCAATAAAAGGAATAGTTATCTTAGGTGAAGAAAACTTTATAGAGGCAGTAAGATGAGCCACGCAAAAAATAAGCTAAATTGGTGCTTAAAAAAAGCTGAAAAAGAGTTAAAAAAAGGAAGGAAGCATAGGGGTCTGATAAATATAAAGCCTGACATAAAAAAGGCAAAAGAGCATATTATTAAAGCAGAGCATTATCTTAAAGCAACAGATTATCTCAAAAAAGGAAATTTTTCAGATATTAGCACAAGCACTGTTTTTTATTCTATGTATCATTGTCTTTTGGCAATTGTCGCTAAATTTGGTTATGAATCAGGAAATCAGGAATGTACCTTTGCCTTGATTTCTACTTTAATTGAAGAAGGGAAAATAAATTTTGATCAATCACTACTTGATAGGATTTCTCAATTAGAAATACAGGAAGACACTCAAACAAGCGTAGAAATAAGGGAGCAGTATCAATATGGCACAAGTTTGTCAATAAAAGATGATAGTCTTTATTATAAATTATTTTCTTTAGCTCAGGATGTTTTATCAAAAACAAAAATAATAATTGAAGAGTAAAGGATTATTTCTTCCCCTTCTTCTTTTTCTCCAGTCCCGTCCGTTTCTTTGAGAAGATTGATCTAATTTTTCATCACGGACTGGCTTTTTGAGTTTCTGACTTAATGTACTTCTTCCATCATGGTTTTCAACCTTACACAAACGAACAAACAAACAAACATCACCAACACCCCACTAGGCTTAAACCTAGGGCTTTGCAAGCCTTTTTAGCTTTGGATAAATATCTTTTACAAAGCCTATCACTTTGTTGGCATAATCTATCTTGAGTATAGTTCCATAATACATTGCTCCATTTCTAAAATAACGCAGCTGATTTGCAAATTCAACATCAGCCTCTGAAAATTTTAGTTCCCTTAGATATACGACTTCTGCTTCATGCGCATAAGAGCCAGAAGGATTGAATCCTCTCATAAGAAGGATAGCTCTAATTAGTTCCATTACTGTATCATAAGCATTTTTTACAAAAGTATTGGCATTTATATTATTAATTTTTACCTTATTGACCGACTCTAAAATGGATTGGTAAGCGTTTTCAGCCTCAACTATTAGAAATTTAGCTCTTTCCTTATCTGGAAGCTGTTTCCTTACAATCCCTGCCTTTAAAAAATAATCAAATGGTTTTAGCTGGTTTGTCATAGCTCTACTGCTCCTGAGAGTGTAATCCCATTAAGAATATTGTTCTTTAAATGTTTATTGATCCCCTTCCAAGATTCATAAAAATTTATGTTTACAGTACGCTCTAGTTTCTTATCAAAGCCATCTAAATCTACTTCTTTGTTTTTTGATCCAATTACGGCAATATCAATATCAGATATAGTGGTATCTTCCCCCTTTGAGTAGCTACCAAAAAGCACAACTGTGCATCCCGGAAATTCATTAAATAAAAATTTTACAAGCCCAACTTCATAAATTAGTTTTAAATTTTCTATTTTTTTAAAGAACACTGCCTTTGAAGAATCCTGATTAAAAGAAACAGAGTTTAAATTGATATTATCTCCCTTTTCGTATTTAATCAACTCTTCTTTTTCAAGTAAAGGTAGTGCTTTTGCGACAGCAGTAGGAGAAACCCCTAGCAATTTGGCAATCCTTCTTTGATTAAATTTCATTCCCGCCTTTATGCTAAGAAAACGAAACATTTCATTCTGAAGTCGTGTAAGTTTAAGTTTATACGTATCCATTATAGTTTATACGTATGGACTTTAGTTTATAAATCTTTCATTTCTTCCCCTTCTTCTTCCCTTTCTTCTTTGCCTTTGACCCTGTTCGTTTCCTTGAGAATATGGAAATAAGATACTAATTTATCATCATAATAAGCTTTTCATTATTCCCACATTAATTACTCTCACAAAACCCTAGATAAACCCCGCTTATGATTGTTTGGCCAATCATCCAAACATATCCAATTTCGGGCAAACATAATATCCTTAAACCAAAACATAATCAAAAGACATATAAACCACCAGTTTATGTAGATAAACCTTTCAGGATCATTTTTCTCGTCCTTCCTTTCGTCATGTGTGCCCAGACAAACATGTAGACTATACTTATGGTTGCTTGGCCTGCGAGCCAGGCATGCCCAATTCCTGTGAGGCCGAGGCTAATTTTTGTAATGAACAAGTATGAGAATCCCAAGATTAATATTGCATTAAATATACTTATCATTATCAAAGTCTTAATTTTCTTTTTTACTCTTAGGAGTGTTGAAAATATGCTATTTAAAGATATGAAAACTCCGCTTATGGCTAGTATCTTAAGGAAAACAAAACCCTCGCTTGAGTAATCGTGGCCAAAAAGGAGGAGGATGTATTTTCCAAGCAAAATAGTTATTATGATTCCTGGAATGAGGAATGAGGCTATTATCTTTAGGGCTTTTTTTACTTGGCTTTGGAGTTGCTTTTCATTATAGCTTCCTTCTGCAAAGAGGGAGTTTGATGTTGCAGAAGAGATTGAAAATAAGAGGGTTGCAATCATCATTGCTATAAAATAATAAGCTGAACTCTCGGCTCCAAGCTTATTTAGGATGAGGAGAGGGAGGAGAAGAGCTGGCAATCCCCCTATAAATCCGGCGACATAGTTTCCAAAAGAGTATTTTCCTATCTTTCTTATTATTGAATCATAAAAGGCGAACTGGGGCTTGTAGTGGAACTTGATTATGAGTATTGTAAATACGGTAATGAAGCCAACAATAAGACTTATCATGTGAGAGGTGAATATTCCGTAAGATCCAAGCCAGGCAAATATGAAGAGTAAGAGTATTTTTAGGGAACTGAATATTGTGTTTTTTATAAGTATGAATTTTGTACTTCTGTATGCTATGAAAATGCTCTCTATTAATGAGTTGAAAGAGGCAAAGATCATGAAAAATATGAATGCAAAGGCCAGGAGAATATTGTCATGGACAAACATAAGCTTGGGGGAGAGTGTGTTTGTTGAAAGAAGGAAGAAAGAAGAAATTATTATCGCAAGTATTGCAACAAGCGCAAAGCTCGTGTTTATTTTCTTGTCCTTGTCCTTTGAATTAGGTAGATATCTTACAAGACCGGTATTCAGCCCCAGAAGGCTGAATGAAGATATAAGTCCTGTAACCGAAATTAATGTTGTTGCAAGTCCAACTTGTTCGGTTGTAAATAACCTAGCTCCAATCATCCAGAATATGAATCCTAACAAGGACATTATTAAAGTGCTAACCATGAGGTAAACTGAATTCCTATACAAAGAGTCTGACATTATCTTTTTGTATTTACTCCTTAAGAAACTATCCTCTTTTGACTTGAATTCTGGCTTCTTCATCCAATTGTAGAATAAAAGCCAGAAGATTGCGAAGTATACAAGGAAGAAAATCATTCCAACATAGCTATGGTATAATCCAAGCGCAAGATCTCGCGAGACATAAGCCCCAAATATGAACAATAAAGTGACCCTGAAGATATTAACAAAAAACGCGCCCACAATTGCAGGGATAAAAAGGCTTAGGGCTTTTGGCTTGTTTAGTTTCTTCCAGTCTGTGAATAACGCAAAAAGATAAAGGCATGTGAAAATGAACATTGAGTATATTCCGGAGCAGGCTTCGGCTATCTTTGCAGAGAAGCCCTCCATTACAAGAATCCTATCTCCAATTATGCCCACATTTGGAGAGATTAGTTTTAGGAAAAAGTAAGTTATCTTCATTACAATGAGGCTGAGAAAAGGCCATAACTTCCAAACCTCATTCATTAAAGAGTATACAATAGCCCCGAATATGAAGAAGTAAACTAGTTCTTTCTTAAAGGACTGTATAAAGTTTTTTGAGAATTTTAGGCCGTATATTCCAAGCAGAAGGGTTATAAAAATTGCAAGGAACATAATATGGATAGAGATTATGTTTGCCAAGGAAGGAGAGATTACATGAATGTTTATCTCTAAAATGTAGAATAGATATAAAAGTGTGAAGCTTGCAACAACCAAGAGATAATCTCGGAATTCGTGGACATATGACTTAGACTTAACAAGGCGATCTCTATGGAATATTACAAAACCAACTATTGAGAAGAGAAGGATGTAGCCCATTCCCCCGTAAATGTAAATCTTAAAGTCCATCAAAAGGCTTGAGGCGACAATTCTCTGGCCAATTATAAATGAAAACGCCACAAACAAAGCTAAGAAAATAAGGGTTTTCGTTATTAGTTGCTTAAATCCCTTCTCTAAAGCCATGCATATATCTCTTATTTGAAGTTTTTAAAGATGAGTTATTGAGAAAGGTTGGGAATTAGCGAGGGATTGGTAATGGATTGGGGTTGATTGAGAAAGTGGAGAGTGTTTAGATGTTATCTTAGATATTTTTATACCCAATAATTCATTTCAATAGGATTAATTCATTAGACCCAATAACTCGTCTCAATAATAAGTGCATCAATCCTTAGATGAATGAAAATCCCTATCAAAAAGAGGGCGGTCGACACAAGGATAGCTACCAGGACTTTCTTTGATATTTTTTCTATTTCGTAAAGGAATAAGACTATTGCAACAAAGATAAGCGCCATAAGCGCCCAGTTTGAAAAAGTATGCCCAAAAACAGCATAGGTGTCAAATAACGGGTTTTTCATTATCTCTGCAGGATCAAAAACGCCCATCCTAATTCCTAAAATGCCAAAGTCAACCAAGTCTGGAATGATATTCCCAAGAATAAACACCCCCCCGTAAATGAATTTGCTTGGAGACTCTAACTTGTGAAGAATGAAATATATGACTATGGCTCCCAATAAGCCAGCGCTTAAGTGAGTTATTAATCCCCCCATTTGCATATATGGCAGAAATGTTATATAAAGCTATCTTTGGAGAGAGAAAATTAGAGAAACATGCAACTATTCACTGCTCGCGATTAAAGGGCTAGTGTATTCTGATTTTCTTAATGGAGGTAACTGAACCCGTATTTTCTCTCCATTATGGTCAAATATCAACACCATAAACCAGTTATTTCTATAGTTTTTACTTTCTATTGAAACTTTGTGAATGGATTCTAAAAGTGATTTTGTAATAACTTTATTTAAAGTGGAAAAGAACTCACTTGCATAAAATACCTCTAAACCAACTATTCCATTATTCTTATCAATGTCTATGTTCAAAAACTCAGAAAATTCTACTGTTTCAGAGGGTTTATGCTCACTGTCATAAACTGTGAATATGTCATCTTCATCATCATAATGTATTTTTATTGCCATGATTATTGAAGGTTTTTAGACTTTTTTAAACTTTCTCTCGTAGTTTTTCAGAGTTTGTCTTCCAATCGGATAAACTGTTATTATTCTTATTTTCTCAGTAAATTTTAGTACATAAACTCTGCCAGTTTTTGAGCTATACACAAAATATAGCTTGTATCTTTCCTCACCCTGTTCTTTTTGTTTTTCAACAAACTCAACATTGTTATAGTCAAGAATTTCCTTTTCCATGTCTTCTTTAGAACAACCATTTCTAAACTCAAGATAATCCACAGGCTTTCCCCAATCAAAACCTTTATCCTTGTATTGTTCAATCAACTCTTTAATCTCTTCTGAATAATCTTTCATTATATCCTTATAAACAATGAGAAGTTTTTATATTTTGGTAAATGTGGGGGAAATGATCTCCATTATTTCTTCTTACTTCTTTCTTATCATGAAGAAAACACTCACAGCACCAAGCATTGTCAAAATTCCAATAATTGTTCCGAATTCGGGAACTACAGGAGGCTCCAAGTCAACATGATAATTGTGCATTTTTCCCCCGAACACAGTTTTGTACTCTCCGCAATCATCAAGATTTATTGTATAAGCTTCAAGACAGAACTCACCTGAAGAGTCTACGGTATACGAACCATTAACTACATTAAGATTGGGATCACATGAAGCTCCGCCAGGCTGGCCTTTTATATACCAAGGATATTCGCCTTCATCAAACCCTGTTCCGTGTATGTAGACTTTCTCGCCTAGGCCGAATTGATTAACCTGATGATTGATAGTGCCACAGTCTTCTCTTGTTGTCCATATATTGCCGCCGTTAGGAACAGAAAGCGACCTTGCCCAGTTTTCAGTATTTAGAGTATCAAGGTTTTCATAAAGGTCCCTGAACTCGGGATAATTAACAAGCAAAGATCTGACTTCACTGATAGATCTAGGCTCTGGAAGAGCTCCATTATCTTTTATTATGAAGAATAACATTGTTTTCCCCAAACACCCTTCGATAAAGGTTACTTCCATGTTCGAGAAATCAAAAACAGCATCCCCGTTGCCTGAAATGCTGACTTTATTATTGAGCTTGTCATAAGTCACAATAATATTGCTAAGAACAAGATCGTTTTGATTAAGCTTTCCATTTCCCATAGCCCTAAATATTAACCTATCGCGGCTTGTTTCAATAAGTTCGGTAACAAAATAACTAGCGCTGAATCTGTCCCTGTCTTCCTGGCTTGTCAAAGAACCTCCCCCAAAGCCGTCATTTTTGAGAGGGATATTAAAACTAAGCTTGTTTCTGGCAAACGGTTGCTGATTTACAAATGATGAGCCATCTTCCGCCCTTAAAGAACATCTCTCATCAGGAACAAACTCCTGTCTTTGAGTAATCTCGAAATTATGATTAAATAACAAGTCAATAAAATCATCGTAATTTGCCCTCTCAATTCCTGCCGGGGTTTCAATATATATAGGAACATTAAAGTCTTTTTCGGTATAAGAAGAAACATACGAACTCCAAGCTACCAAAACAAAGATTACAAGAACAATCTTCAAGGCCACCCCGTTTTTCATCGACATCATCCCACTTTTGATTAGTGATGTCCCTCTAATTTATATATATATCTTACTACTGGCGTAAGATAAAAATCACGAGGTGGAAAAAATCATGGACGAGGGGAAAATAACATCCAAAAAAAAGATGTTGATAGGAAATCTTCTTGAGAGATGATTTATCTCTGTCTAATCATGAAGAAAACACCAACAGCCCCAAGCATTGTCAAAATTCCAACAATTGTTCCGAATTCGGGAACTGATGGAGCGCTAAGATCAACTTGATAATTATCATTCTTACCCCCAAAATCAACCTTGTACACCCCACAATCATCTAGGCTTATAGTATAAGCTTGAATGCAAAACTCCCCAGACGCATCAACTACATAAGAACCATTGGCTATTATAGTGTTAGGGTCGCATGAAGCTCCGCCAGGCTGGCCTTTTATTTCCCAATTATGGCTTTCCGAAGCAAAGTTATTTCCATTAATGTAAACCTTTTCACCCAAAGCAAATTGATTAACATTCTGAGTTAGATTCCCGCAATCGTCTCTTGTTGTCCATATTGATCCAGGAACAGCTAGTATAGTATTAAGAGAAAGTACCAATAAAACCAAAACCGCAACTAACTTCTTCATTTTAATTTCTTCTAATCATGAAGAAAACGCCGACAGCTCCAAGCATTGTCAAAATTCCAATAACAATTCCAAATTCAGGCACAAGAGGGACATTGACAATTGCCAAATCCCAGCCTTCCATGACTTCATTGTGAATAATACCTGTATTGCTTCCGTATAGGCTGTCTTTAGTGGCAGATACTGTCAAAGAACTGCCATCAAAACATAGAGATCCATCATATGTAACCGAATAAGCACCATCGCTTAAACTCGCTACGCTCTGAACATTACCATCACAGTTAACAGTCACATTAGCTCCTGCTATTGTGCTACTATAATCTGCATTGTATATCTTTCCTGCTATGAGAGTATTAGAGGTTACAGCGCTCACGGCCTGAACCATGAACAAGACCATAAGACCTACGATCAACAAACTGTATGCCTTTTTCATAATTTTTAGAGATACATCTTCCTTAAAAGCTTTATTATTATATAGAATATACTCTTTGTAACTACTAAGTCATACGAAAAAAGAGAATAATTTTATGAATAGTTAAATTAGGTGGATTTTAGACATTTCTTGGATTAGTTACCTCTTTATAGTTACAATTAACGAAAGGTTTAAAAAGATATTTTGTTGTTACTTTTTAATGATTAATAATAAAAATATTTTGAAAAAAGGGATTTTTGGAGATAATCTTCTTATCAAATATTTAAGAAAACACAAAGTAATCACATGGATAATCTTCTTTACCTTAATTTACATTGTTCTTGTTATAAAGCTTATAACTCTTAAAAATTTAGACAATGCAATTATATTCGGAACCTATAGTATTTTAGTGTCTTTTTACATATTAAGTAGATTTGGACTATCATATTTTTATGGACATGATGAAGATGATTTTGGTGAACATTACGAGCCTACAATTTCATTTGCAGTTCCTTCAAAAAATGAAGAAGAAAATATAAGAGAGACAATCTTGAGGATAGCAAAAACAGACTATCCTAAAAAGAAATTTGATATAATCGTGATAAATGACGGGTCTACGGACAATACACTTAACGAAATGATTGAAGCTAAGAAAATTGCGGCAAAACTAGGGGTGAAAGTTGTAGTTGTTGATTGGAGAATAAATAAGGGAAAGCGAGAAGGCATGGCTGAATGCATCAAGATATCAAAAAATGATATCATGATATTTATTGATTCTGACAGCTTTGTCGATACCAATACTGCAAAAGAACTTGTAAAGTACTTTTTTAATAGAAAAGTTGGAGCTGTTGCAGGGCATGCTTATGTTGCTAATGAAGATAAAAACTTCCTTACTAAAATGCAGGCAGTAAGGTATTACGTGGCATTTAAAGCATACAAATCTGCAGAAGCCCTTTTTGGAAAAGTAACTTGCTGTTCTGGATGTTGCTCTGCATATAGAAGAGAATATCTTTTACCAATCATAGATAAATGGCTTAATCAAAAATTTTTAGGCGTTAAATGCACTTATGGGGATGATAGAGCATTGACTAATTTCCTTTTGAAAAAAAACTATACTGCTTTATACTCTCCCACAGCTTTAGCTTATACTTTTGTTCCCGATAAGTTTAGTGTTTTTATGAAACAGCAATTAAGGTGGAAAAAATCATGGGTTAGGGAAAGCTTCAAGGCAAGTGCATTCATGTGGAAAACAAATCCAATTATGAGCATCTCTTTTTATATTGGTCTTTTACTTCCATTACTTGCTCCGATAATTATTGTAAGAGCATTACTTTGGTATCCTTATATTAACCACTCGCTCCCATTGTTCTATCTTTTTGGTTTATTAATCATGGCAGTTATATATGGTATGTACTATTATCTTTATACTGGAGATAAAAAATGGCCTTATGGTGTTTTATTTGCAAGTTTTTGCACCCTTATACTGATGTGGCAGCTTCCATGGGCAGTTATGAATCTTAGAGATAGCAGCTGGGGGACAAGATGAGAAAAGAAAAATTATATAAAAAAATAGCCATTGCATCTGTTTTAGTTTTGGTAATTTTATTTTTTCTCTTTATTTTTAATGCAAATCAAGAATATATATTTGATCAAATGGCAAACATAACTCAGGGAAGCATAACAAAATACTCACTTGAAGAAGTACAAACATATTCTTGTATAGTTGAAAAACCTTCAGAAAGAACGATTGTATTGAGAATTGATGACATTACTCCTTGGAACGATCTTAATTTAATGAGGCAAATGACTGATGAAATCATTAATAGAGGATATGGTGTTGCACTAGGAGTTATCCCTAATGGGATTGAGAAAAATAGAGACATTGTGAGATGGGTTCAGAAAATTAATGAAAATCCTAATATTGAGCTTAGTCTTCATGGGTATAAGCATGAACCAAATGAGTTCGGAACTTTAAATTATCAAAATGCAAGAACAAAAATAGAACTTGGAACAGAGATTATGGCAAAGTATTTTGGAGAAGTTCCAATAAATTTCATCCCACCATATAATGTTGAATCTGAAGGAACAATTAAAGCATTGAAGGATTTAAATTTCAAGACGTTTTCAGGGAATCACCAAGAATATTATTTAAGTGGTGATTTTGCAAAAGCGGGATATACTGCAACAACTTATGAATATTCACAAGATAAATTTGTCTTTGCCGATGAGGCATTGAAAAAATGTGAAACTAGTATTAATAAGAATGGGGTGTGTGTAATGATGTTCCACCCTCAAGACTTCACAACTAAAGGTAAAATTGATGAAGACAAGTATGCTGAATACATTAAAGTTTTAGACGGATTGAAAAATCTTAATGCAGATGTTATGAATTTCAGGCAGGCTTTCTGTAAGGAATATTGAAATATTTAGATGAATTATTTTTTCTTAAAATATCTATGAAAAGCATATCCTACAAAAAATCCTAATATGGGGTAAATTAAGCTAATTAAAATATTAATAAAATTGAATCTTAGAAAGAAATTAACGTAGAAAATATAAGCAGAAGGCCAACCCATGGTATCTAGAAAAAATGTTGGGAATATTAATCCTATTGTAAAACCAATATAAGAACCCAACAAATAGAACGGGTTTTTGACTAGTTTCTTCATAAATAAGTATATTTATCTAGGTTTAAATTAGTTTCTTAAGCATTCCTCAGTTCGTAATTATCAAAGACAACATCCATAAAATCAGTTCTTATTCCAGCATAGCCTTTTGTTTTTATTGGGCTGGATTTGTCTATGGCTTGGGCAATCAACGTCCAGGCACCACTCCACCCCCTATCCATGTAGAGTTTTATTGTAACGCTTCCATCGGGATTGTTTTTTACTTCAGACCTTAAACCGAGCCAGGCGTATTTTGGAAGAAGGTTAGGATTTGTAAGCTTATTGTAAGTTCCTGGAAATATTTTGTCGGACGCTAGAGTATAGTATTTGCCGTTAAGTTTCTTTTTTATTATTGCATTTCCATCAACTCTCAATCCCGCATAATAAAGAGTATCGCCATTCGCCTGATATCTTGACATTAATAAAAGCCCGTTGTGTTCTGCCCGGTTTGGACTAGAACTTAACTGGTTTTTTTTTATTTGAAAATAAACTGTTTGATTGAAGTTCTGCCATTCTAATCTTGTTAGAAGCCTGAATAGGTTTTGAGGATGATAGCCGTTGTCTGTATCTGTAGGGTTGTCTGATGAATAATATTTTCTCCAATAATCATTAACTGGAAGATCTCCTTGAATAGTCATGCCCCTTCCGTTTAGTAAAATAAGCTTCGCCCCAGAGTTAAGCCAAAAATAAGGGCTTGAGCTTTCCGCCATACTTCCTGCTTCATAAAGAGTTCCATTTGTGCTAAAGTAATATTTCCATGGAGAAGAAACAGGGGCTGTCGCGGCAGCATTGACTAAAGGCAATAAAGCACATAGGATAAAAAACAACCCCAATCTCTTTTTCATACGCCTCTGTCTTATAGAGGTATTATAAATATATAGGACAACCATCAAGTTAAGAAAATAATAAAGATGCTATGGTTGATTGAGAGTGGTTAAATTGTGAAAGATAGATTTATTAGAGGTTTAAGCTTAGACAAAGTATGGTTAAAACGAAGAAGAGGGTAAAAAATAAATCAAAATTCTGGAAATACTTTGGCAAAACTCTACTCTTTATAATAAAAATCCCGTATTATATTGTGAAGTATGTTGTAAAGGCGATTATTTTGTTAGTAAAAGTAATAACCTTCATCGTGAGTAAAATAATTTCGATATCAAAGAGAATGGCCAAACATCATGAAGAAAAGAGCATCAAAACTAAGAGGGAATCAATAAAGGCTATTTATGAGCCGTTTAAGATAATTGAGACTATAGGAGGAGATTATGAAAAATGGCTTGATAAGTCAATCAAGTCAGACAGCCAGATAGGAATTATAATAGGCGCTAGGGGCTCTGGAAAAACGGCACTAGGGATAAAATTTATAGAGAATGTTTATTCAAAAGGCAGGGAAAAATGCTTTGCCATGGGCTTTAAAGCGTATGAGTTCCCTTCGTGGATAAAGGTAGTCTCTGACATTTCGGAGATTGAAAACAACTCATGGATCCTCATTGATGAAGGGGGAATTCTATTTAATTCGAGGAGTTCTATGAGTAGCGCTAACAAATTATTAAGCCAGTTAATGTTAATTGCGAGGCACAAAAGCATCAACATATTGTTCATTTCCCAAAACTCGTCTAATCTGGAGGTTAATATATTAAGGCAGGCCGATTTTTTAGCATTGAAAAAATCTTCCCTCCTTCAAAAAGACTTTGAAAGAAAGATAATTCAAAAAGTATATTCTGAAACACAAGCTAAATTCGAAAAGTATGGGGAAAACAAAGGGCTTGCATATATCTACTCTGAACAATTCAAGGGCTTTGTTTCAAATCCTCTCCCAAGTTTTTGGAAAGAAGAAATAAGCAAGAGCTTTAAGTGAAATTATACGAAATTTCTAGTTTTGTAAGCTTCGCAAGGTTTTTAAATAACTATTGTTAATTATTTTTATGGTAAAAACATTAGGTATTGTTATTGCAATTGTTCTTGTAGTTGCTCTGGGAATTTTTGTTATAAGCAGCTTGGGAAAGAGCAATGATGGACTTACAGGAAATGCAGTATCGGGAGATACTGAAAATAACGCGGATTCAGATGTTGTTGTAATCAAGATAACATCATCCCATCTTAGATTCTTCTTAGATGGTGTTGAAAGCCCTGAGCTTAAAGTTAAGCAAGGGGACACAATTAGAATTGAATTTGTCAATGAAGAAGGTTTCCACGATTTTGTTCTTGACGAGTTTGTTGGAGCAAGAACAAAGCAGATGGCTGCTGGAAACTCAGAAACAATTGAGTTTGTAGCAGACAAGAAAGGAACTTTTGAGTATTACTGCAGTGTCGGACAGCATAGAGCTAACGGCATGTACGGAAAATTCATAGTCGAGTGAATTATTTAACTTAGATTACATATTTAATTTTTATTCTTTACTTTTATTTTTATTTTTTACTTTAATTCTATTTTCGTTTGTAACTAGATATTAGAGATCGAACTCTTCAATAAACCCAACAATGTTAAGGTATTTTTCGAGATACTTATAGCCCTTTTCAGTTAAGGATATTACTTTTCCAGATTTGACTATGCGATCAACAACAAAGCCCTTTGAAGAAAGTTCATTGAAGTATTCGGCAAATCGCAATGAAGAAAGGTTTGACTTCCTTATTAAAGGAGTTACTTTTATTGCGTTTCTATTTTCCTGGATTGTCTTAAGAACGTCTCTAATTATTTCAAGCTTGTTCCTTTTAATCATCCTAAGCCCCTAGTCTCCTTAAGACTTTGTATAAGATGGCCAAGAAAATGACGAGGGAAACAAGATAAGTTATGAGCTGGAATGTTCCGAGAGCGTTGGCAACAACAAGATCAATTATATTAAGGATCCAGAATGCAAAGAGAAGAAGATATATTGCGTGAAGATGTTGGCCCTTTCTTCTTTTCTTTGATTCGAGATAAGATATAAGAGTCACAATGGCCAAAAAGATAAAGAGTATTACATGAATAAGAAGAATGATGGCGTAGCTTCTTACTAATAAAGCTATAACTGCAATTACTAGGGCAAGAGAATGGAAAATAACAATCTTGTTTCCGTTCCATTTTTTCCACATCACACTGTATAATAGATAGAACACTGCCATAGAGCTAGCATACATAAAAACAATTAAGGAGAAAGTTGCCAGTGCTGGAACGTTCAGTTCAAGGATCCTATCTAGGTTTAGAGAAACGAGAAGAAACTTTATAAAGGAGCGAAAAAAGAAGGCAACGGCAAAGCATAAAAACGCTAGCCTGAAATATTTTATCCCCTTATGATTAGTTAAGTTATAAAGCTCTTTAGTTCCGAAATAAATCATTAGGCTTATTGCAATAATAACAAATGAGTAAATAAGTTCGGCGCCTAGGCTTGCTCGTGCAACTTGTTGCATTAGTTCTCTTCCGATTCCGGGAGCTCTTAATAAGGGTGCCATTTTACTAGGTCTCTAATAAGTTTATTTTGTATTTAAGTGTTTTTAATAGGAATGGACTTTGAGTCCATTCTGCTTATAAAGAAAGTTGATTAAGAATAGACATATAGATACAATGGAGGACAATAAAAAATCAAAAAAGGTACTAAATGAAAAAATGAAGAACAATAAGCTTGCGGTTTTTGTTATTGCGGGATTTTTAGTGCTTGCAGTTGGAAGCGTAGCTGCCTTTGGATTCGGAAACTTTAACTCTAATGAAGATGCACAAGCATTTCACAAACAGATGAAGACAGCAATAGAGAACAATGACTTCCAAGCATGGAAAACCCTTATGGAATCTCAGATTACAGAAGAGAACTTCGCTGAAATGCAACAAAGACATACAAAAATGTCTGAAATGCACCAAATTAGGGAACAGCTCAAAGAAGCTCTTGAAAACGGCGACAGTGAAACTGTCGAAGACCTAAAAACTCAACTAGAAGAGATCATGCCAAAACAACCTCATGGAATGGGCAATAGTTACAAAATGGGATTCAAGCACGGATTTAATTTCGCAGAAAACAACCTCAACTAAATACCATCTCTTTATCTAAATTTTTTTGCGGGAAAAATGGACTTGACGTCCATAAATTAGAGATTCAGCATAAGAAATAAAATAAATATCTCCACCAATAAACTCGCACTAACATGTAATCTAAGCTAATCAAAGTATTTTGAATAGAAGTGTTATATAGATTTAGTTATATTGACCTAATAATTTATAAATGAATTTTTGCTCTTGACTGGATATTCACTATTGTTAATGTAAAGTCAATATAATGTAGAAAATGTTTGTTAATAAAAAATGGGGAAAATAACATATTATCTAAGAAAACACAGAAAGATTCTTTTCTTAGCTTTGTTTCTTGCATCGGTTAATCAAATTTTCTCACTCTTAGATCCCCAGATTATGAGGATTATAATTGATAACTATCTCTTGAAAATAAATGATCTATCCTCAGAGGTCTTCATAAAAGGAATCTTACTTTTATTACTCGCATTTATTGGCGTAGCACTTGTTTCAAGAATTGCAAAAAACATCCAGGATTACTATGTAAATGTCATGACCCAGAAAGTGGGAACTGAAATGTATTCTAAAAGCGTTGAACACACTTTCTCCTTGCCTTATAGCGTTTTTGAAGACCAAAGATCCGGGGAAGTGCTTGAAAGAATGAAAAAAGCAAGAACAGACACTCAGGCCATTATAACAAGCTCGATTAATATTGTGTTTCTTGCATTGATAGGCTTCTTATTTGTTTTAGTGTATGCATTTATTGTCCACTGGAGCATTGCGATTGCTTTCATAATTACACTTCCTGTCATGGCCACAATTATATACACAATGAGTAAAAAAATAAAAGACGCCCAAAGAAAAATTGTCAATGAATCCACTGAACTTTCAGGATCAACTACTGAAACAATAAGAAATGTTGAGCTAGTCAAGAGTTTAGGACTTCAAACACAGGAAGTAAAAAGGCTTAACTCAACAAATGAAAAAATACTTGAATTAGAGCTTAAGAAAGTCAAGCTTATTAGAATGCTGAGTTTCGTTCAAGGAACTATAGTTAATGCAGTAAGAGTCTTGCTATTATTCCTTATGCTTTATCTTGCATTTAAAGGACACATAAGTGTTGGTGAGTTCTTGAGTTTGTACTTCTATTCATTCTTCCTTTTTGCACCTTTAGGGGAATTGGGAAACGTTGTTTCTCAATACCAAGAAGCTAAGGCAAGCAATGAAAAGCTTGACGAAATACTAAAGATAAAGCCTGAGGAGAAACCATCCAATCCGATAAAGATAGAAAAACTTAAGTCCATACAATTAAAGGACATAGAGTTTTCATACAGCTCTTCAAATCAGCCTTCAGTTGAAAAAGTGAACATTGATTTGAAAGAGGGTGATGTTGCAGCATTTGTCGGCATGTCGGGAAGCGGCAAAACTACTCTTGTAAAACTCATACTTGGATTATATAAACCTACAAAGGGAAAGCTATTGTTTAATGGGAAAGATTCAAAAGAGATTGATTATGAGGAGTTTAAAAAAAAGATTGGATTGGTCTCTCAAGAGACTCAGCTTTTTGCAGGAACTATAAAGGATAATCTGTTGTTTGCGTCCCCAGAAGCTTCCGAAAAAGAATGTTTAGACGCTTTAAATATGGCTTCTGCAACACCAATAGTTGAAAGAGGAGAGAAGGGAATAAACACTAAGATTGGAGAAGGTGGAATAAAAATATCTGGGGGGGAAAGACAGAGGCTTGCGATTGCAAGAGCCTTATTAAGAAATCCAGAACTCTTAATATTTGATGAAGCAACAAGTAGTTTAGATTCTTTGACTGAGAAAGAGATTACAAAAACTATTAAAGATATATCAAAGAAAAGGCCAAACATGATAACGGTCTTAGTCGCGCACAGGCTTTCAACAATAGTCCATTCTAATAAAATATATGTCATGGAAAAGGGAAAGATAACCGAAAGTGGCGAGCACAAAGAGCTAGTTAAAAATAAGGGTCTTTATGCCGCATTGTGGAGACAGCAGACAAGCGAGGATTAGTCAAAATTCTCAGATTCACAAGATTTTTAAACACATAATAGCCTGATTTTGTATGAATGTTACTTCTGAATGCGCTTTTAAAGGGAAATTATTCGGCAGGGAAATTGAAATTGTGATTTATGGAGTTAATGAGAAAAAATCCGCAAAGATATTCGAAGAAGTATACAAAGAAGCCTTGAGATTGGAAAAAATATTTAACTTCTATGACAATAACAGTGAACTGTCTAAGTTAAATAAGAAAAGAAAAATGAATATTTCTCAAGAGCTTGCTGAAGTCTTGACCAAATCGCTTGTTTTTTGTGAAATGACTGATGGAGAGTATGATGTTTCCCTGGGAAAATCCATAAAAAACAGAAAAGAGGGGAAAAACGATATTGAGGTTTCTTGCTCTTACAAAGACATTGGAATAGATGGAAGAAAAGTTAGTTTAAACCATGAAGACGTTCTTATAGATTTGAGCAGCATCGCTAAAGGATACATTACTGACAGGCTTGGAGATTTTTTAAAAGCAAATGGGGCTGAAAATTTTATAATTGATTCAAGGGGAGATATTCTTGTCTCTGGAAATATAAAACAGATTATATCTATTCAACACCCAAGGGACAAAGATAGGGACATTGGAAAGATTATTGTTGAAGATGAAGCTGTTGCAACATCAGGAGACTACAACCAGTTTTATGGAAGCTATGATAAACCTCACATCCTTAATAAAAAAGACGTGATATCTGCAACAGTCGTCGCTCCTAGTCTAGAAGAAGCGGATGTTTATGCCAGTGCACTTTTTTTGACAGATGAAAAATCAAGAAAGAAACTTTCAAAAGAGAATCCTTATATAAAAGCAATTATTGTTAACAATAAATTGGAAAAGGAATACTTGGGGGAAGTTCATGAAGCCTAATTATACATTAAGAAAAACAATAGGGTGGGCAGTTATTACAATTATTTCTCTAATTCCTGCTCTTTTGTGGTATTTTCTTGGAGAAGGGACTGTAAGGTTCAACGATCTTAGCTCAAACATTTCAAGTTTAGGAGAAGTTTTTGGTCTTATAGGATTTACAATGTTTGCGCTTAACTTTGTCCTTTCAACACGAGTTAAGCTTATGGAAGATGTCTTTGGAGGTTTAGACAAAGTTTATATTGCACATGGGATTTTAGGGGGCACTGCCTTAATCTTCATTCTTGCCCATCCAATTTTCCTTCTTATAAACTATTTCCCTAATGATTTAGCACTTGCTGCAAAATATTTAATTCCTGGAATGACTTGGAGCGTTAATTTTGGAATGATTGCCTTATTTGGCTTAGTTGTTCTTGTACTAGTTACTTTATTTTCGAAAATGAAATACCATAGATGGAAATTCACGCACGGATTTATGGGGTTGTTTTTTGCATTTGCAGTTCTTCATATATTCTTAGTAAGGGGGAAAATCTCTGGAGATAATATTTTTGATGGATACTATGTTTATGCAACTCTAGTTTCATTAATTGGGCTAGGCGCTTTTGTATACAGTTTATTTCTAAAAAATAGGCTTATTAAAAATGCAGTTTATTCTATAAGTGACATAAAGCAAACAAGCGATCTTTTTATCATTGAGATGAAGCCAGAACACAAACCTATTTCATATAAATCGGGACAATTTATATTTCTTAGATTCTATAATCAAGAACTTTCAAAAGAAGCTCATCCTTTCTCAATTGCCTCGAAGTCTAATTCAAACGAATTGAAAATTGTTGTTAAGAAACTTGGAGACTTTACAAGAAAGCTAGAACACCTAAAAGTAGGAGACGAAGTTTCTGTTGAAGGACCGTATGGAAGATTCCACTTTAGAAATTACAAGGACCATAATCAGATATGGATTGCGGCAGGAATTGGAATAACTCCTTTCCTTGGAATGGCTCAAGATCTTGATGGAAAAACTCGAGTCGATCTTTATTACGTTTCAAGTGATAATTTTGTGGGACTTAAAATGCTAAAAGAGATCGAAAATAAGATCAGTATATTTAGAGTAATCTCATGGCAGTCTGATAAAAATGGAAGGATAAATGCTAATGATATAAAAAAAATAAGTGGAGGACTCGATGGAAAGGAAATCCTTATTTGTGGCTCTCCAGGATTTAAGGAAAGCATTGTAAGCCAGCTCATTGAGCTGGGAATAAGGAAAAATAGAATTCATGAGGAGGCTTTTGATTTCAAATGAGACTCAAAAAATTAAAAATTATTGTTATTGTTGCAATAGTTATATTTGTGCTTTTTGTAGCTAACACAATTGCTTTTGGAAAGATGCAAGAAAATACAGCTTTAGTTGAGCCTAAAAAAGAAGGGCTGAAACTTCTTCCCCCTACATACTATGGTAGCTATGAAGATGATGGGGATGATGATTATGAGGATGATGAAGATAATGGACAAAGAGTAACTGTTACTAAAGTCAATACTAATAAATCGTCTGGTACAATCGCGAGTTCTTCTTCAAGCTCGTCTAGCTCTTCGAGCAGGACTACAATAAAAAATACGGTAACTCAAACAAGAAGAACAAGAGCTAGCTAGAAAAGCTTAATTTATTAATTTCTCTTTTAACATAATCTCACCTCGCAAAACTTTAAATATAGATGATTTAAAGGATGTTTATGGAACAAGAATATAGTCAAGAAAAAGTCTATTGCACGAAAGATCCCTCTGAGATAAACGAAATGCCAAAAAAAGAACAATTAAAGAGTGGTCTTGAAAGTGCTATAGACCACGTGGCCGTAAATTTAGACAAAATTGCAACAAACTTAAAGAGATATTTGCCCAATATTGAAACTTCTGTTCCAGAATACCAGGCTGCATTGCAGGCAATAAGGAATTACAAGCTGAAACTTATTGAGCTAATTGACAAAGCCGATATTTGAAGATTATGAAAACTGTCAATGGAAAAAATTCTGATCACAACAATACTTAAATAACCAGTTTTTATTTTTAACGTATGGGTGAAAAAAGGGGATTTAATTCTTCCGCTGTCCATGATGGCTATCACGCTAAAAAAGGCCCGGTAAATCCTCCGATTGAAGAGTCTTCTACATATGCTTTTGAGAGTTGTGATGACGGAGCGAGCAGATTTGCAAGTAAGCATAAGAAAGGTATTTATTCAAGACTTAGTAATCCAACTGTTTCGGCTCTGGAGTGTAAGATATCTAAATTAGAAAAAGGATATGGGGGAATCGCGACTGCTTCTGGCATGGCGGCAGTCAATGCAGTATATTTTCATTTCTTAGATAAAGATGCGCATGTTGTTGTGACAGCTTCTATGTATGGAACCTCTAGGACTATATTGGAAATGGAAAATTTCTACAAAAAATGGGGGGTTAGGGCAACTTTCCTAGACACCTCAAAAAGCGAAGCTGTTGAGAGAGCCGTAAATGAGAAGACTAAGCTAATTTACATTGAAACTCCCGCCAATCCAACATTATCAATAACAGACATTGAAAAAATTTCTAATATAGCTAAGAGGAATAAAATTCAGCTAGTTGTTGACAACACTTTTTGCTCCCCATATCTTCAAAGGCCGCTTGATTTTGGGGCAGATGTTGTTCTTCATTCTATGACAAAGTCTATAGGGGGGCATGCTGACGCTGTTGGAGGAATAATTGTTGCAAGGGAAGAGAAAGATTACTATAATTTAAGGAGTGTTGTTGTTAATACTGGAGGAGTACTTTCACCTCATTCTGCCGCTTTATTCTTTAAAGGGGTTAAAACATTGGGATTAAGAATGGAGAAAATGCAGGAGAATGCAATAAAGCTTGCGCAGTATCTTCAGAATCATGAAAAAGTTGAGTGGGTAATATACCCCGGCTTGGAAAATCACCCTGGAAATTATTTGATAGGAGAAGATAAGCAAATGAAGGGACCGGGTTCAATGATTTCTTTTGGAGTTAAGAACGGCTTGGAGGGAGCGAAAAGTTTCTTGAATAATCTCGAACTAATAACTCTGGCTGTCTCGCTCGGCGGAGTTGAATCTCTTGCAGAGTCTCCTGCATTGATGACTCATGCCGGCGTCCCTCGGCATGAAAGGGAAGAGGCTGGGATAAAAGATGAGCTTATAAGATTTTCAGCTGGAATTGAAAACTATGAAGACATGCAAGAAGATGTTAAGAAGGCGTTGAGAAGAGTTTGAAACTTTAAGAAATCCTTAAAAACATCTCTTTTTCTGACATGAAAATTGAAGATCTGCGAAGGATATCATGGTTGGGACGGCCTAAAAGGTGAACCTCCACACAGCAAGCTGTGTGGCATCTAGATAAACTCAAATAGTTTCAGTTGTTCAATTTTCCTTCCTTGTTTTTTTATGTAATCTCGAATAA
>Ga0209542_10006541_pt1 | contig 22618 bp, 15 predicted proteins | sample RifCSPhighO2_01_FD_184028 | JGI IMG/M metagenome (GOLD analysis project Ga0209542, IMG submission 184028) | Soil microbial communities from Rifle, Colorado - Rifle CSP2_plank highO2_0.1 (SPAdes) (version 2) | ecosystem: Environmental > Terrestrial > Deep subsurface > Rock core/Sediment ... | reverse complement strand
GTATATCTTAACAAGTGGTCATGCGCATAAAAAATTCTTGGAGATTGTAAAAGCTCAGGGAGGAAACGGCCATATCTCAAGTATTGACTTAAAACCAGGCCGATATAGATTTGAGATGATCGCAAAATTATCAGGCGTGGTTGAAAAAATTCATAGCAAACACGCAACCATTGTGACGAGAATATTAGGAGCACCGCTTGAGAAAAAGGCAGGAATTTATCTCGATAAAAAAATTGGGCAGAAAGTGCATAAAGGTGAAGTACTGTATACACTGTACAGTCCGTCTGAAAAACAACTCAATGAAGCAAGAGATTCGTTAAAAAACTTCCCTATCTTTTTGTATAATTGACAAGCGCACTTGTCATCTCCCATATGGGAGTCTGTGACCTGAGGAGCGTTAGCGACGTGAGGATCCCATGAAGATCTCCACAGCATTTTAAACCTCATGATGATATGAGAAATATGAATCTGAGAAAAAAGAGGAGCAAGAAACTTTTTCTAATCATTCCAATTGTCGGTGCTTTATTTGCTTTCTTGTTATGGTGGAATGTCAGTCTTCTGCCCGTTGATCCGCAGAATAAAACAGAACGTATGTTTGTTGTTACAAAAGGCGCGGGCGTTAAGCAAATTGCAATAGATTTAAAAGAAAAGAATTTAATAAAAAGTCCGTTCCTTTTTTATCTTTTGGTAAAACAACTCGGTATTGAGAAAAAAATACAAGCAGGTGACTTTATCTTTTCTTCTTCGATGTCATCTGAGGAGATTGCCAAACGCTTGACCCACGCGAGCCTTGATGTGTGGGTGACAATTCCTGAAGGAAAGCGTGCTGAGGAAGTCACTGACATCCTTAAAGGATCAATTCCCACCTATGATGAGTCTTGGAGAGAAGAGTTAGTAAACCACGAAGGATACCTTTTCCCCGATAGCTATCTTATTCCAAAAGATGCAAGTGTGGATCAGATAATCACACAGCTTCGTGGAAATTTCGACGCAAAATACAGTACTATTCCATCCTTTAATACAAACTATACGCAAGAGCAGATCGTGACCCTTGCATCGCTTATCGAACGGGAGGCAATTACCACTGAAGAAAAACCGATTATTGCAAGTATCCTCTATAACAGACTTGCTGCAGGAATGTCTCTGCAGGTCGACGCGACGATTCAGTATGCAAAAGGGAAACGATTATTTTCAGATCAATGGTGGGAACCGGTAACCATTGCTGAGTATAAGAGTGTCTCATCACCCTACAACACCTATCTTCACTCAGGAATTCCTCCTGGACCAATCGCAAATCCAGGACTTGAGGCACTAAAAGCAGCGGCAAATCCTGCTGACACAGAATACGTGTATTATCTTCACGACAAAAATCGAACGATCCGCTACGCAAGAACGCTTGAGGAACACAATGAGAATATCAGAAGGTTTGGATTATAAGACTATCCTCTCTTAGGAGTACCGCGGAAAAACCTTCTTCCTGTAGATATTTTTGGAGTAGATCCGTTTGTTTCTGAAGATTTTTGTTGTGGAAGTTCGTCTTCGATAGACTCCTCGACACCTCCCATATCCTGCTCACTCATTACTGAATCAGTAGCAAGCTGTTTTCTTCGTTCTTCCCAAATATCCTCAAGTTCTGTGAATTTCTGTAACCCTTCCTCAGAAAGCGCCTTAAGAATCTTTCGTCCTTTTTTTGTGGTAAAAAGAAGCGTTATGACAACGCCAAGAATTACTCCAAGAAGAAAGCTATTGTTGTTATGCTTGTTCTCCATAGCTATTCTTTTTTTGGCCTTTTATCGTCTTCTTCATCGTCTTTCGATAAAAGACTTTTGACAAATTTAACAACTGCTAGAATTGATCCAGATCGTAACCCCGCTGTTAACGATGAAAGAGAAGACAGTGGTCCAGTGACGCTCTCTGCAATTGATCCTGCGTCATCAAGCACTTTATTTGCCTTATGAACGGTTTTTCGCAGCTCTCCTAAGATAAAAAATACCTGTACCCCAAGAACAACAAGAAGCACGGTGAGAAGTATTATAACGATGAGCAAAACAAGCTGGACAGCATCGATCATATCTATTAGATTACCTCAATTCATTCTGTTGTGTCAAGCCTGAGAGCTCATCCCTCAGAGTCGAAGACCGGCAGGCCGAAGGTTTCATCATTCTATTCAGCGATGACAGTTCTCTCAAGAACTGTTTCTTTCCCAAATCGATTGGTGACTCGAATAATTATCGTATTTTCACCAGGAAACACAGTCAGTTTTTTTATGAAATTGCCTGTGCTTGTAACAACGACTTCTTCATCATTGACAGACACACTCGCTGTTGCATTGGTTTTACCAGATACGGTAACTGTGTTTCTCACACGCTGTTCTTCTTTTGGAGATATAAGAGAAAGCGATGGGTTAAGAACCATAAATCGGTATTGATATGCAATGTAGCCAAACACCAATAAACAAACAGCAGTAAGAAGAATTATTCTTCGTTGTATGCGAAATTGACGAAGCGAAACTCTCCGATTCTGCAAAAGCGTATCAGGGAGAACGCGAACATGTTTTTCACTATCATACTCGCGCCGAAATAATGCAAAGATTTCTTTTTTGGGAAGACCTAAATACTCTGCGTAGTTACGGATAAATCCTTGCGCATAGGTAGGGGAAGGGAGATGCTGATACTCTCCTTTCTCAAGTGCTTGAAGAAATGATACTTTTATCTTTGTTGCAGCTGAGACCTCATCAAGGCTGATTTTTCTTCTTTGGCGTTCTTCTTGTAATTTCTGTCCTACACGTATCATAAAAGTGTAAAGCGTAAAGCGCAAAGTGAAAAGAAAGATATACGATAATAAGTTATGTAGCGTATGCCAAGCGGTATTTTTCGCTTTTTGTTTTGCGTTTTTCGCTTTTTATTGTTGTTGATTAAAGGTATTTAAAAACTCGTCGACATTTCGAATCAAGACATCTCGAGGTTTAGATCCTTCTGCATGCCCAACAATGCCAAGTTCTTCTAATTGATCAAGAATTCTTGCTGCTCTTGAATATCCAATAGACATCTTTCTCTGTAGAAACGATGCTGATGCAGTATCGAATTGACAAACCAAACGTACTACTTCTTCAAATAACGGATCACGACCGTCAGATGATGCTCCACTTGCTGTTCCTTTTCGAAGATTAATCGGTTGAGAAACAATCTCTTCTGTATACTCAACAGGAAAGTTTCTTGACTTGAGAAAATCGACAAGTTTCTTTACTTCTTTTTCTGAGATGAATGCTCCTTGTATGCGCGTTGGTTTTGCTTGATCTGGGGGAATGTATAACATATCTCCTCTTCCTAACAGTTTTTCCGCACCAGGAGAATCGATGATCACACGAGAATCAATCATCGAGGAGACGTTAAATGCAATTCGAGCTGGAATATTTGCTTTAATAAGACCTGTTATCACATTAACAGATGGTCTCTGTGTTGCAATGACAAGATGAACTCCAGTCGCTCGCGCCATCTGAGCAAGTCTGGCAATTGCGTCTTCTACCTCAACTGGCGCAAACATCATAAGGTCGGCAAGTTCATCGACAAAAATGACTATATAGGGGAGCGCCTGAAAACCAGACAGCTCATTGTATGAGTCGATATTTCTCACACCCCGTTCTGCAAAAAGCTTATATCGTCTGTCCATCTCTCCCATTGCCCATTTCAAAGCAGAGAGAATTTTTTCTGGCTCAACAATCACTGGCGTCAACAGATGCGGAATACCATTATACGCAGTAAACTCAACCCGTTTTGGATCAATAAGAATGAGTTTTACTTCATTTGGTGATGCGCGAAACAACAAAGAAGAGATAAAGGCGTTAATAAGAACAGATTTCCCTGAACCTGTCGTTCCTGCAACAAGCACGTGGGGCATTTTTGAGAGCTCTGCTAGAAGCGGCGCTCCTGACACATCAAGCCCGAGCGATACGGAGAGCTTTGATTTATTTTTCTGCATCACGCTTGATGCAAGCATCGTACGAAGCGTCACAATCTCCAGTGAGCGATTTGGAATCTCTATACCCACCAGGTTTCTTCCTGGAATTGGCGCTTCGATTCTAATCTGTCCTGTGGGTGCTTCTGTTGCAAGCGCAAGATCATTAGCAAGTGCAGTGATCTTTGACACTTTTGTCCCAAGAGCTATCTCAAGTGCGTACTGTGTGACTGCTGGACCTAAGTTAACTTCAGCAACCCGTGCTTCAACACCAAAACTCTGAAGCGTTTTCTCAATAATTGATGCTACCTTATTGATATCTCCACGCTCTGCTTTTTGACCGGGAGATTCGGAAAGCAATGAAAGCGGAGGATATTCCCAGATACCTCCTTGCCCTGCGAGCATATTGCTTACTAATTTGTCTGATAGTATCTCAGGGTCTTTTTTAATAATCGTGGAAGAGGCGTCTTTCTGCCCAAATATTCCTTCGTCCTTACGTCCTCCTTTAATTGTCATCGGTTTACTCCGATCCATCTGCGACTTTGATCCTTTGAGAGCGCCAAAAAGACCAAGAGGAAAAAGTCGGGGGAGATTTTTTACGACAAAGGTTATTGCTGAAACAATTTCATCAAGGGACGTATCGAAAAAGACGATGATACCAACAACAAGTCCTGCTATAAATACCAGATCAGTCATCCCAACACCTAAGACTTCTTGCAAAACTCGAAATAACTCTGTTCCTATCGAACCACTCTTTGTGAGACCAAGCAGAGAGATAAAAAATAACAAGAACCCAACAGCAACATTCAGCCGGGAAAGATAAAATTTCAGATGAAAAAACAAAAATCCAAAAAAAAGAAAGACAAACGGAACCAGTATCGCTATCCACCCAAAGCGTGTTTGCAGCATGTCTGAGATAAGAACACCAGTCTCACCGCTCCTTGTAAAGGAGAAGAGGAGAAGACCTGAGATAAGAAGTGATCCGAATCCAAATAGCGTATAAACCGTCTTTTTTCTCAGCTTTAACTTAAAACCACTTTTTCGATAGCCTCGACGACGCATATTACCTCATTATAAAGACATTCTCCTCCGATCACAAGCAAGTTTGAAGCTACTACACTTCAATCGTTACTGGAAGAATGAGAGGCTTTCTTCTTAATTTTTTATCAAACACTCTATTCCCTGTTTCTTCAATCAGTTTTCTAATCTGAATCCAGTTGCTGACTTTTCCGCCTCGTGCAGCCAGTACCTTTCGAATCTCTAAGGCAAGCAGTTTTCCAATCTCTTTTGTTTCTGTTTGGGAAAATCCTCGTGCAACAATTTCTGGAGTCTCAAAAAGTTGTCCTGTTGTACTATCGATTTCACAAAGAATAATAACGATACCTTCTTTTCCTAATTTTTCACGGTCTCTGAGCACATAGCTTTCGACTTCCTCTCCTGAGACTTCATCAACATAGATATTGCGCATCGGAATTCTTTTTCCGTACCGCACACCTGTTCTTGAAAAAAGAAGCTCTTGTCCATTCTCAAGCAGGTGAATTTTTTCTTTGGTATAGCCCATTTTCAACGCAAGCTCTTTATATGCATTCATATGAAAATATGTCCCACTAATGGGAACAATATTCTGCGGTTTTGTCAAAGACATCATGAGCATATGATCCATCGATGAACCATGGCCTGAGACATGATACGCTCCATCATGGTGCGAGCTAACTACTTTTGTTCCTCGTTTGATAATAGCGTCGACAAGTAGAGAGATGGACTGTTCTTTTCCTGGAATCGGATCTGAAGAGAACACAACAACATCATCTGGCCGAAGTTGCACTTCTTTAAACTCATTTATGGCAATTCGTGTTAATGCAGAATTTGCTTGCCCTTGACTGCCGGCAACGAGTAATACTAAGTCTTTATCAGGAAATTTTTTTAATGCCTCAAGCGGTACCTCTGTTGCGGCTTTCATTCGAAGATAGCCAAGTTTCTGGGCAATATTTTTTATTTTTATCATTGACCTTCCGACAAAACAGACACGACGATTTGCGTTTTCTGCTGCTGCAATAGCTTGGTTCAGTCTGGCAATATGCGAGGAGTACGTAGTAATAAGACATTTTCCTTTACATTCACGTATCACGCGTTCCAAATTTGCTCCTATTGGTTGTTCAGAAGCTGTATAGCCTGCTCGTTCAGCTCCCAAAGAGTCTGTCATAAGACTGGTAATACCTTCCTGTCCAGCTCCAACAATTTTTGCAAAATCGGTTCGTTTTCCATCAAATGGGGTGAAATCGAACTTAAAATCACTTCCATGATAAAAATTACCAACTGGCGTTTTTATAAAGATATTTGCCGTGTCCGGAACCGAGTGAGTTATATGAATAAATGATACGGAAAAACTCCCAAGCTGTATGGCTCCTCCATCAAAATTCACCGCTTTCACTGATGGTGTCATCTGAAATTCTTTGAGCTTTTCGTTTGAGAATGCGGCGGTTATCTGTGATCCAAAGATTGGAAAAGAGGGTAGCTGCGGCAAGATAAAAGGCAACGCACCGATATGGTCTTCATGCCCGTGTGTCAACACCATACCGACAATTCTTTTTCCACCAAACCTGCCTGCCGGCGAGGCAGGGGCGGATCCACCTTTGGTGGAAGCAGACCCTGCGGAGGAAGGTTTTATTGCATCAAGAAGATAACTAATATCAGGAAGAACCAGGTCAATCCCAAGCATTGATTCATCAGCAAACCCAAGCCCGCAATCAACAATAAGTACCTCATTGCTGTATTGATACAGGTACATATTTCTGGTGACTGTTTCCATTCCTCCGAGGGGCAAAAAGGAAAGAGATTGCATATTTATAGGCATCTGATCTTGTTGTGTTGGCATGTTTTCTAAAAACTAGATACGACGAAAGTCTTGATACTCAATCAATTATTTTACCATGACGGCATAAATTGTTTGATATTTGTATCATCAACCGAGACGACTTGTGTTTTTCCTTCAATAATAAGACGAGCTGCTTTTCTACAAATACCATCAATTGTTCGCTCGAGACTTCGAATACCAGAGTCATAGCCAAGAGGACGTATAATACCAGACCATACTGTTTCATTAATGAGCAATTGATTTTCAGAAAGGCCTGACTGTCGTCTGATTTTGGCAAATAAGTAGTTTTTGGCTATGACTATTTTCTCCTCGTCTGTGTATGATGGCATCTGAATAATCTCAAGACGATCAAGAACCGCTGTTGAGATGTTATTGGTGTTATTTGCTGTTGCGACAAACAATACAGTAGAAAGATTAAATGGATAGTCAATGTAGTGATCGGTAAATGCAAAGTTTTGCTCAGGATCAAGGAGTTCAACGAGTACTCCCATGATATCGGCGCGCGCGCTCTCTGTTACACGATCAAGCTCATCAAGCAGAAATACCGGATTGCTGGACTGAGAATGTGTTAATTTCTTCACAACTGCACCGGGCTCTGCATCGGGAAAGGCACGTGATTGCCCTCGAAGCGCTCGTGAATCACCCATGCCTCCAAAGGGAATTCTTTCAAACTTTCTTCCAAGACTTTCTGCAATTGATGCAGCAAGTGTTGTTTTTCCCGTACCTGCAAGACCAACAAGACAAAGAATCGGAGCGTGAATGATATTGTTTGTGTTCTTATTTCTCAAATTTAAAATAATTGTTGCCAGATACTCAAGAATTCTGTTCTTGATGATATCCAGACCGTAGTGATTTTTATCAAGGACTTGTTTTGCATGCACCAAGTCAAGCAGATCTTGCGTCCCTGAATTCCAAGGTAATCCCACTACCCAGTTAATATACGATGAGGTATTTTCATATTCAAGAATGTAGCTTGAACTCATAAATCCTGCGCTTGACCTGAGCAATGCAAGGCGTGATACTCTTTCAAGCAGCGCTTGCTTAAGGCCTGGAGGCACTGCTGCTTTTTCAACTTTATCACCGAGTCTTCGAATCTGGTCTGCAGCTTTTGTTTGATCTGAGATTATCTCAGGCTGGGAAGATGCTTGTTGCTGTGACAAAGGTTGGGCAGAATCATCCATATAACTATAATACACTAAAAATACTCTGAGAAGAAAGTTTTGAGGGATGATTTATCTACTGAAGCGTTTTTTGGGGCCGCCCATTCGCTCTCTATGGAACTGTCTACTGAGTGGATGATCAGCCCTGTCTCCTCGAACAGGAGTGGTACTTCTTGCAGGTCTACTTTGAAAAGGACGCTGATCTGATTGGGCTTTAGGCTGATCTGTTGTCGGTTGCTGTTCGTCTTGTCCCTGCCCGACGAGTGCAAGATTTATTCTTCCCTGCTCATCAACTTCAATAACTTTTACTTTTACTTTTTCTCCGATAGAAACGACGTCTTCAGGACTTTTGACAAATCCTTTTCCCATCTTGGAGACATGTACCATGCCTTCTTTCCCCGGTAATACTTCAACAAATGCCCCGAAAGGCAAAATTCGTTTTACTTGTCCCTCAAATTCTTCACCAATTGTCAGTTCTCGTGTTATTCCATGTACCCACTCATACGCTCTTTTGACTGCCTCATCATCTGTTCCTGAGATCGTAACCGTCCCATCATCTTCTACGTCAACTGCTGCACCTGTTTGGGAAATTATTTGTTTGATAACTCGTCCTCCGGGCCCAATGACCTCGCCGATTTTATCAACAGGAATTTTGATCTGTTCAATCTTTGGAGCATAGGCAGAAACACCCTGCCTTGATGAAGCGATAGCTGCATGCATTTTTTCAAGTATTGTTAGTCGTGCTTTCCGTGCTTCTGCAATAGTTTCTTCGACTTGTTTTACCGTCAGTCCTGGTATTTTGACATCAAGCTGTACAGCTGTAATACCATCGTCAGTTCCTGCAACTTTAAAGTCCATATCTCCTGAGAAATCTTCAAGACCGATGATGTCAGTAAGTAACACATAGTCATCATCAGCTTGCCCTGACGAAGGAAGGGACATCATGCCAACTGAGATACCAGCAACTGGCTTGAGGATAGGAACTCCTGCATCCATAAGCGCAAGCGTTGATCCGCAGGTTGCTGCCATTGATGTCGAGCCATTTGATGAAAGAATTTCCGAAACGACTCGAATGGTGTAGGGAAATTTTTCTCTTGTTGGAATTACTGGCTCCATTGCTCTTTCTGCGAGCGCTCCGTGTCCTATTTCTCTTCGTGAGGGCGTTCCCATCCGACCTGCTTCTCCAACAGAGTATGGTGGCATAGAGTAATGATGAATGTAGCGTTTACTTTCTTCGCCTTCTGCTGATTCAATAAGCTGCTCTAAGCGAGGAGATCCAAGCGTTGCAATCGTAAGTGCTTGCGTAAGACCTCTTTGAAATAATGCTGATCCGTGTGTTCGAGGAAGCAGACCAACTTGCACAGTGATTTCTCTGATCTCATCAACAGCTCTTCCATCAGGTCGTTTCTTTTTTTTAACAACATCAGATTTGATCACTTTAAACGTAATATGCTCAATTGCTTTTGCAATGAGTTTTTTATCGAGTTCTGAAGAAGGATTTGCAAGTTTTTCCTGCTCGTAGATTTTTTTGACAAGTTCTTCTGTTTGACCTCCACTTCCTTCTTTATTTGCTCGCAACGAAATAAGTGAGACAATATCTTCTTTATACGCTTTCTCAAGTCGCTTTATTGCTTCCTCAAAAACGGAATTTTGGGGAGCAGGGAGCTTCTTCTGTCCAACTTTTTTTACTAAATCTTCGATAAATGAGATAACACTTGCCGTTTCTTCATGTGCTCGTTTGACTGCTTCAAGAAAGACTTCTTCGGGTACTTGTTTTGCCCCCGCTTCAATCATTACCGTTTTTTCCCTTACTTGTGAAACAATAAGATCAAGGTCTGAAAGTTCTATTTCTGCAGAGGTTGGGTTATGAATAAGTTCTGCACCACCGCTACCGTTTTCTTTGACATATCCCATGCGAATTGCACCAATCGGTCCATTCCAAGGGATTGGAGAAATAGCAAGGACAGCAGAAACAGCTATCATTGCAAGAATATCCGGCTCGTTTTCACCATCTACTGAAAGCACAGTTACGGTCACTTGTACTTCATTTTTATATTCTTTTGGGAAAAGTGGACGAATAGAACGATCAATCAATCTTCCGATAAGAATTGCATCATCTGAAGGTCTTCCTTCTCTTTTCACCCATCGACTTCCTTTGATTTTTCCACCAGCATAAAGCCTTTCCATGTATTCAACGCTTAATGGGAAATAATCGATATCTTCTCGCGCATTTCCTGCGACAACGGTTGCAAGTACCATGGTATCTCCAAGCCGTGCGAGAACCGATGCGGTTGCTTGTGGTGCAAATTCACCTATTTCAAGAGAAAGTGTTTTTCCTGCAAATTCAAATGATGATGAAGTTTTTGCCATTTTATTAATTATAGAAGTTTCGATTCATATTTTCAGTGTTCAAAAGGAAGTTTGAGGTGGTTTAGTCTTTCAATCCTACCTTTTTCTCTATACCGGTTGCTCTCAGATCATCAATTTTTTTAAGAAAATTGAGTAACCTTCTTCTTTTTGCAATCATTGATAAAAGTCCTTTTCGGCTATGCACATCATGCGCATGTTCTTTTAAATGATCTGCGAGTCTTTGGATTCGTTTTGTTAACAATGCAATCTGCACTTCAGGACTTCCTGTATCTCCATCGACTGTTTGATATGCTTTAATAATTTCTTGTTTTTGCGTTGTAGAAAGTGGCATAAAAATGGATTATAGCATAGTTAGAGACCTTATAACAAGTATCACGAAGTTTTTCCAGGATCAGACGGAGTAAATAAGCAACTAGAGATCTATATCAGAAGAGCCTTTATATACTTTTGGTGTTAACCAATCTGCTGGCGGCTTCCTATCTTGTGCAGGTTGTGGACGATCAGCTTGCACCTGCGTGTCCTGGCTGCCTTGCACTTGCACTTGCTCTCGTTGACTAAACTGTTTTACCGCTCGATTATCAACTAACTTGCTTTGTCTTTGCTGCATAAACGGCTGCTGTATGCGTGGTGATTGATGTGGCATAAACTGCGAGAGTGCTGGTTTGTCATTTTGCGCAAGTGTTGGACGAGAAGGCATTCTCACTGCACCGTTTTTCATCAGAAGTCCTGCCATCTCAAGTGCTAATGAACTGGTTTGTGGATTTTGAAAGTTTTCTGTTGCTTCTAAAATACCGCTAAGCAAATTCTGTGATATATCAACATCGAGTTCATATCCAAGTTCAACAATAAACTCAGCTACCATCTCACTCACAGATGATGCATTCGGAGAAACAATAACAAGTTCTCCAAATCCTTGATTTTCTGCTTTGTTATCGATATTGACAATCGTTGTGTCTTTGAGTGTTTCGGGGTTAAAGATAGGTCCAAGATCTGAAAGTTTTGCCGTACCAATGACGAACATGACTTCAACCGTTCCGCCGCCACCTCGTGTGTACTTAACATCCTGCTCGTTAAATGTTAATCCACGATTCCCCGCCTTAACAACAATATTGAGGAAATTGTTTTCTATGGTATAAGAAACTTTTTCGATCTCTCCTTCTCGATATGGAAAAGCGACAATTAAGTCACCGTTTTCCCCTTCAAGTCTATTGGTAACTTTATCTATTCCAACGAGTGAAGAGATCTCTACAATTGGATCCGATGGACATGCAACAGCGACTTTTTTCCCTTCTGCGCTGAATGCAAGATAGAGCGAAAGTGCGGAAGCCATTTGATCAAGTGATGGATCTTTTCCAACGACAATGGCAAAACTAGCATTCTTGGATACTATCTCTTGAATTTTTTGAAGTGAAACTTTGTCCATAAAAAACGACCTATATTATAGGCTCTAGTTGTGGCATATTACCACATCTTCTATATGAAAGTCAAGCTCTGAAGACAGCACAACACCTGCTTCATTTCCTTTTTCTATTTTGGAAACGGGCATTTTATGCACACGAAGCGACGCGATTGTACTTTCTCCCACAATTTCTTTTCCTCGTACAATGCGAATTTTATCGCCCTTTGCGATTCGTCCATCAATCACTTTTACACCAAGCGCCATTGTCTTCTCATAAGGAAACTTTGCCAGAACCTGTGCGGTACCATACACTTCTTCTAGTAATGCAAGCTGTTTTCCTTCCAAAACATCTTTTATCTCATCAAGCAACTCATAGATAATTTGATAGTTTTTTGCAAGTACTTTTTCTGTTTGTGCAAGTTTTGCTATATCAGGTTTTATCTTGGTATTAAAACTCACAACGATTGCTCCGGTTGATTTTGCCAGTAAAATATCGCTTTCAGTAACATCACCTGTCTTGGCAAGAACGATATGTGCTTCTTTTGGAAATGAAGACAAAATTGCCTCAAGTGAACCTTGCGTGTCTGCAACCAAAATGAGAGAGAGCTCATTTTCCAAAACTGCGGTTGGTGAGTATGCTTTCTGTTCTTTTCCTTCTTCTACTTGAGCAGGGACTTTCCCTACGTTTTCAGAAGTAATGATACTGCCTACGGCAGGTACGGTGTTCATTCCGATTATCTCAACAGCCTCGCCAATCGTTGCTTTTTGTACCTGCTCCATGCGATCATTTACAAGCGAGCGAATTCGAAATGATTCTCCATCAAGGTACGCAGTGTTTCTGACATGAAAGGTTCCGTGCTTTACGACTGCGGTCGCTTTTGCTCCGACTCTGCTATCGCGTTTTGATTCGATAACAACAGCAGTTGCTCCCTGAAGGTTTGCATCAACAGAAGATCGCATATCAAATGCAAGCAGGATAAGATCAAGCAGTTCTTTGACATTTGTGCCTGTTTTTGCAGACAATTCAATGACCGGCACATCTCCTCCTAAACTCTCAAGTAACAGGCCTTCTGTTACTATTTGTTGCTTTACTTTTTCAATGTTTTTTGTCGGAAGATCAGTTTTTGTTAAAACAACGATTATGGGAACACCTGCGGTCTTAAGGACTGCAATTGATTCTTTCGTCTGGGGCTTTACTCCATCAACTGCAGAAACAATAAGAAGTCCAACATCTGATACTGTTGCACCACGACTTCTCATCTTGGCAAAAGCCTCATGCCCTGGTGTATCAATAAAAGTTATTTTTCTTTTCGTTCCGTCGTGAGAAATTTCAATAGAGGATGCGCCAATACCCTGCGTTATACCACCGTGTTCACGATCGGCAATCGAAGTTTTGCGAATAGCATCAAGTAGTGTCGTCTTTCCGTGATCAACATGACCGAGCACTGCAACAACGGGAGGAATAAATGAATGCGGATTGTTTTCTTTTTTGTCTGTCATATATTCTGTTGTCTCTTTTTTGTAAACAAAAACCAAACACTTTCATATTACGACTTTTGTTCTGAAGCAGACGCTTCAATATTTTGCTCTATGCTTTGTGGTGTATCTGTCATTGTTGCATCTGTTGATGCATCAACATCTGAGGCTGTTTCTTGTTGTTCAGCTGCTTTTTCATTAGAAGCTACTTCTTGTACAGATGATTCTTCAGAGATTTGTTCTTTACTATCCTTTTTCGTCTCAACTGCTTTTGTTTTGTCTTTTTTTACAGATCTCTTCTTTACTGTTTTTTTCTCATCCGAAACTTCCTCTGTTTCTGTCTTGACTTCGGAAGCAACAGCTTCTTTTTTCTCAACACTTTCCTTTTGACCGTCAGACAACCCACTTTCTGCGTCTTCTTTTCCTTCAATCTCTATTCTGTATCCTGTCAGTTTTGATGCAAGACGAACATTTTGACCCTCTTTTCCAATCGCAAGAGATAACTCTTCTTTTGGCGCAAAGGCATGGGCAACAGAGTTTTTCTCATCAATCTCAACCTTGACATTTTTTGCAGGAGAAAGTGATTGTGCGATATACGTTGCTGGATCTTCTGACCATTGAATGATATCAATTTTCTCCATTCCGGAGAATTCCTGGATGATTGCTTGTACCCGAACCCCTTTTTGTCCAACACAACTTCCCACAGGATCAATACCCGGCTGATTGGAGAATACCGCTACTTTTGATCTGTTTCCTGCTTCCCGTTCGATTGCTTTTATCTGAACGCTTCCTTGTGCAACTTCTGGAACTTCTCGTTTGAACAACCCTTCCAAAAGTCCTGAGTGAGATCTTGATACAACGACTTCCTCGCCTTTTGTCCCTTCACGAATCTCTACTAAGTAAACAGTCAATCGTTGATTGAGGTGATACTTTTCGTTTGTGATTTGCTCAGAAACAGGCATAATAGCTTCAGTTTTTCCGATATCAACGATGACATTGGGCCCGGCAAAACGAAGTACCATACCATTGACAATAGTTTGAAGTCTTACGCGATAATCAGAGAGAATTGCTTCTTTTTCTTTTTCGCGAATCTTTTGCAAAATAACTTGCTTTGCTGTCTGAGCCGCGATTCTTCCAAACCCTGGGGGGGTAACTTCTTTGTCATCGTGGAAAATATGTGCTTCTCCGGTATTTGAATTTAGCTCTGCTCGAAACTCCTCAATCTCAGATCCCGGATGATCTTTTCTGTAGGCCGCAAGAATTGCGTTTTTTACCGTATCAAGTACCACGCTCACATCGACCCCTCGTTCAGAGGCGACTTGATTTAAGGCGAGTGCAAATTCACTCCGTTGAACTGCTGGCATAGTGTTTAACAGTATACCAGATCAAACGGTATCCTTCAAGCCAAATGGGAGAGAAATGAAGCTACTGCACGATACTACTAATCTCAACGGCAGTGAGTCCGTTTCGTGAAAAGATTGGTGGAAACACTGGAAGAGTGGGTGAAACAGCTGGCTTTGTATCATATAGTTTGAAATAAAAGACGATATTAACATACGTTTTTGGTTGCGGGGTAAATGTTAATGGCAGTAATGCATGGGAGGTTTTGTGATCAAAAAATGAAATAAATGCATACGTTGTTGTTACTACCTCTTTTGCGTACGAAACAATATCATCCGTTTCTTTGTCATTCAAACCTAAATTTTTGGCATACCAAACAAGTGTTGCACCAACGTCATTTTTTTCAACAATTTTTCCAAACGTTGGTGTATCAATTTTTCCAAGTGCAGGAATAAAGTCATACGAAATGTTTTCGTATGTATCTTTTCCGATTGAAAACATTCCGTTTTGCTTAAGAACAACATCGTAGATATTTTTCTCTGATGACGGCTGTGCGTTATAGATTGGTGTGTGAATTTTTACTTGTACTTTTTGCCCAGTTGTTCCATAGAGATACAACGGTGAATCTGAGCAAACGGCTGAGGAAGCCGGTCCCGCTTTATTTTTACTCTTTTGCTGGTTGAAGCAATCAATAAATGCGGCATCCCACGACGGATCAGCCCGATAATTCTTTGGTGGACTATAACTGGTACCTAACAGGTCATTGCACTGTGCAGTTGTCAAATCCCGACACTTAGGAAGTGAGGGGTTTTTGGGATCTGTTTGCTGACGGTTTCTCTCCGGTTCAAGAGAAGGAAACTGCAGTGGTAACGTCTGTAACTGCAGATTGTCTCTGTTGTCACCAGTATCCTCCTCTTCTGCATAGGCAACAAATTCTGAAAATGGTGTTATATCGATAAACTGCATTCTACTATCAGAAAGTGGCAACTTCCTAATACGATTCTCCTCTTTTCTATATACAGAAAATGAGCTAAACTGATGCGCGTAACTACTTCCTAAATTTCCCAGCGTTGATTCTGAAATAATTGGAGAACCAATAAGAAATACAGAGTCTGTGATTGGCTTGACCAGCGTATCGTTAGTCGTAAACTTCTTAGTCGACTGCAATGCAAGGTTGTAGGTAAACACCCCTGATCTGTTCACAGTTTTTGAGAGTGCACTATACAACAGTGATGAACTTTCTGTATCCCACTCTACAGAAATATACCGATCTTCAGAAGATAAATTGGTAAGTCTTGAGCGAACAAGCGTTGCTGTATCCAACACTTCAACGGTATTTGGTGTTAGCATCGCTTGTCGAAATCCGTTTTTTATCGTTGCACCACTGCCAAGTGACTGATCATACCCTGCAAAAACAAGATATTTCCCATCAGGTGAGAGAGTCGGCTGAGATGAATACGCTCCATTAGTCATCCCCTGGATATCTTGTTTACTACCATCTGCTTTCACCACACTCATGCCATATGCCCACCCGGCGCCAGAGTTTGGTAAGAATGTGTCAAGAAAAACGGTTCCGTCATTAAGCACTGCTCGCGGATAATGCACAGGAATTGTCTCAGAGGCTGCCTCATCATAGAGCAGTGTTTTTTGTGATGGATTATCAACGGCTGCCTTAAATACTCGAGATCGTCCTCCGCTGAGGACGCCTGATACTTGATCGACTTGTACTTCCCAATAGGCTATAAACTCTTTATCCGGTGAGAGAACATAATCGTCAATGCCAAATCCGTCTGATGCTGTGATAAAGGGAGAATATTTTTTTGAAGACACCGTATAACGTGCAATCTCATCACCATGATCACGCACATTTGTATTATTGATAAAAACGAGCTCATCGTCTGAAGTTGCAGAAATTTTCTTTATCTTAACCGGCAGCTTTGCGAGCACTCGCTCTTTCCCTGTTGAAAGATCAAAGGTTTTAACAATCGCCTGTTTTGTTTCCCAGTAACCATAGGTTAACGTATTTGGTGCAACTGATTCAAATGTCCCAATCGTGTCCTCTGAAACAGACGGCTGTGTTGAGGCTGTTTCTGAAGGATTATTATTATCGTCTGAGCTAACAATAACTCCCGCTACAGTTGCACCAGAAAGAATAAATACAGCAATTATAAAAACAATCAAACCTCTGGGGTTACTCCATTGTTGCAGAGGACTCATCTGTTGAGGCTGTTGTTCTGGATCCATTGGTTCTAGTGTATACCACTCTGCAATCATTTTGCAATAATTTGGTGTATACCTACCGGAGCTTTCAAAATGAGATCACACTACTATAGCAACATACGCGTACTAAAATGATTGCTTCGTTAGGTATTATACAATTTGCATTTTGAAAGCAGAGGGATATAGAAGATTTTCGTAAGTACTGTCAAATCTATCATTCAATAACAGTACTAATCTCAACAGCGGTGATACCTTTTCTTCTCGGTACTTCTGGAAACTGAGGGGCAAGGGAATTTGTAGAGGATGTTGACCAAAGTTGTCTAAAGTAAAAAACAATATTTATATACGTATCTGGTTGTGGGGTAAAAGAAATAGGCAGAAGTGCTTTTGAGAAAGATTCATCAAAAAACGACACGAAGACATATGGTGATGTTATTTTTTTTGTACTTGAAAGGACGAGTTCATCAGTTTCCTCTTTTGTTAAACCTAACTGTTTGGCAAATGAGGCAAGTGTATGTGCTAAATTGTTTTTTGAAGTAACGACCCCTTTTTCTGGAGCTGCGAAGCGCCTGAGCGCTGGTGAGTAATTAAAGGAAATACTATTCACCCGTTGATTCTGTACCTGTAGCATTCCACCTTTTTCAAACGTTGCGACAAACTTTCCGTTCTGTACAGGATCTGTATCAAAAACTGGTGTTTGAATAGCAACGCTAATTGTCGTTCCGGATGGACCATATAACCAAAGAGGAGAACTATTACATTGTCCAGATTGCTTGTAGGTATCCTGCCAGTACTCAACACAACGGCCGTATTCATCAAGATTTACTTGCCGATCATACCCCAAACTTTCACACTGTACCGTTGCCAGTTGATGACAGTTTATTTTTGGCTCTGTCGGGGGGGTAGGGGTTGGATCTGGTTTATCTGTTGGACGCGGTTCACCTGCTGGCTGCCGAGGAATTCCTTGTGTCGGTTGTGGTGTATCTGTTGGAACGGGTACTTCTGGCGCAATGGTTGGCGTTGGCTCAACAACCGGATCCTCAGGTGGCGGGTTATTGTGACGATCCTCTGTTGGCGGTTTTGGCGTAATAGGAAGCAGTTCAAGTTGTAAGTTGTCTTTTGTACTCGAGTCCTCTATAACATTCTCAAATGCAGAGGCTATTCCAAAATATCCAGCCGGTTTGAGCGCGATAAATTGCATTCGTCGTGTCTTTGTATCTATGGGGATAGTTTTTTGTGTCGCCTGATTTATTACTGAAAAACTACTAAAGGGAGAACTGTATGTAGCACCTAAATTTCCGGTGGCTGTCGGAGTCGTATCTCTAACTCCTGTTAAAATCTGTCCATCGGAGAGTGTAGAAACAATAAATTCATTGGTATTATCGTCTATTCTTTTAATCTGCTTTGTTGCAATATTATAGATAAATTCTCCTTGTTTTGTCGCATCTTTTGACAGCGTTGCGTACAAAAGATTATTACCTTCTTGATCCCACTCAATTTTACCGTACAATACACCCGCGTCAGGTTCAACAATTCTAATACGCTCTTTTGTTTGGGTATTAAGCATTTCAATCGTGTTCGTAAACACTAATGCTCTTCGAAACCCGTTTACCAGCTGCATTCCTGAACCCTTTGATTGATCGTATCCAGCAAATGCAACAAAGGTTCCTCTTGGAGAAGGAAATAATTTAGTGCCATAGGTGCCTTCAAGCATTGAGGGCAATGCTTCTTTTTGTGAACCGTCAATGTTTGCAGTCGTTACCCCATATGCCCAGCCTGCGCCTGTGTTTGGGGTAAAACTATCAAGAAAGACGCTACCATCATCAGTAACCGCGCTTGGATAATGGACAGGATTTTGCAGTGAGAATGTTTCGTTGTATAGCTCAAAGCTTTCTTTTGTTTGGGTGTTGAATGTTCTGACCCGGGATCTGCCTCCCAACAGTACCGTCGTTCCAACTTTTGGTGCTGTTTCCCACACAGCAACATACACACCATTTGGCGAAAGCACATAATCATCAATTTCCATACCCGCTGATGCCTGTATTTCTGGGCGAATTGTGTTATCCAAAAGAGAATATCTTGCTAACTCAGATCCTGCATCCGTAAGCTCATCTACTTTATTGATAAAAAGAAGCGATGACGACGACAATACCGTAACTTTTTTACTCTCTTTAGGTAATTCTGCCAGAACAAACTCACTGCCTGATGACAAGTCGTAGGAAATGATCTCCGTTGTGTCTTTTGCCCAACTGCCATAAACGATCATGTCTGAGCTTATTCGTTCCTGATTACTGCTTATCTTCTGATCGGTATTACTGGCTAAAAACTCATCAGCAACGCCACTAATCCCAAGAACAGCCCCTGAGGAAAGCGTCACAAGAACGATGATAAAAACAATTAATCCTCGTGGGTTACTCCATTGATGTACAGCCGACTGGGGAGATCGTGGAATAGGTTGTTCCTGCGTAGGTGCTTCTTCCATACGTTAAGTGTAGAGCACTCTTTGGTGTCTGTCAAAATTACGAAGTCTTAGCCACAATCACACCATCCTGATCAGTGAGGACCGTAATGACACTTCCTCTTGGTATCTGGTTTTGAAGTTTTTTCGAAGCCAGAAGGTCTTCAATATTCGCTTGTATATATCTTCGGATCGGACGGGCACCGAATTGCTGGTCAAAGCCTTCTTTTGCAATTTTCTGGATAATCGCCTGATCAAAAACCAGTCGAATATCCTGCTCTTTGAGTTTCTCAGAAACATTTTTCAGAAGCATGAGCGTAATCTGCTGTATATCCTGCTGACTCAGCGGCTTAAATGTCACAATATCATCAAAGCGGTTGAGCAGTTCGGGCTTGAACAAGCCTTTTGATTGTAAGTGCTCAAGCAGTTTCTGTTGAAATGATTTATCAACAACAACTCCACTTCCTATCTCTTCTCGTATAAATTCAGATGCAGCATTGGAAGTAGCAATAATAATGCTATTCACAAATGAGACCGTTTTCCCTTTATTATCAGTTAATCTCCCGTCTTCCAAAACCTGTAAAAAAAGGTCAAGAATTTTTGGATTGGCCTTTTCAAATTCATCAAGAAGGATAAGTGAAAACGGCTTATCATGCACTTTGTCCGTTAATTCTCCCCGTTCATCTCCCTGTCCAGGAGAAGCGCCGAGTAATCGTTTTACGCCGTCCGTATCTGCGTATTCACTCATATCAAGTCTGATCATATTTTTTTCTCCGCCAAAATAAAGCGCTGCCAAAGCTTTAGCTGTTTCTGTCTTTCCAACGCCTGTTGGTCCTAAGAAAAGAAAAGATACAGGCTTGTTATTTTGTGCAAACCCGGATCGTAGTCTTCGCATTGCTTCTGAAATAGCAGAGATTGCCTCGACTTGATCAACAATTCGTTCATGTAATTTGTCTTCAAGATGTAAAAGCAGCTCTTTTTCTTCCTGTTTTGGTTCGGAAACTGCTATATGTGTTTTTTCTTCTAACTTGGCAATTACATCCTCTTCAAGAACGATTTTTTTGCCTGTGTTTTCAAATGCCTTTCTACTTGATATCGCTACTTCATGCGCGGCATCCTGTAATAATTCAACTGCACTTCCGGGTAACACATTATCCTGCAGATAACGATCCGCGTAGACAACCGACGCAGCAATTGCTTTATACGACAAAATAACATGGTTGTTTTTTTCAATCTCCAATGATTTATCAAAAAGCATCTGAAAGGCGATATCTTTTGTCGGTTCATGCAGTATCACTACCTCAAATACCTGTCGAAGCGGATTTGACTCAAGGTATGATTTGTAATTCCCTTGCGTTATCGTTGCAACAACGGGAATACTACCGTTTTTAAGATAGGGAAGAAGCGCGCCTGACAAATTAACGTTATATGATCCAGTACCTAAGATATTTTGAAACTCAGGAATATACAGAATCACGTTTCTTGCGTGCGAGACCTCATTAATAATTGCCTGCAACCGCTCTTCAAGGTTGCTTCTATCCGTTGCGCCTGCGATCAACTGCCCAAGCATCAACTCAAAAAAGTGCTTGTTATTCAAACTTCCCCCCAGCGTTCCTGAAAAACTATGATATGCAAGAGCGCGAACGAGGTTTTCTCTTCCCGATCCGACATCGCCGACCAGTAAGACGTTGTTATGTTCAGCTTTTGAGATTCCTTCAACGACTTCGTGATATTCTCCTGCCCGCCCCATCAAAAGCGGTTTCTTTTGCAAAGCTGTGTACGTAAAGTCAATGGTATATTTTTTTGTCTCAAGCGTCCAACCGGTTACCAATGCGTCCCCGATCCCTCCACCGCTGAATGTTACCTGCGGTGATTTGGGATGTTCTTCGTAGGGAAAATCAAGACGTGCCCATTGCAGAACATGAACGAGTTCTTCAGGTTTCATTTTTTTTGAAAAGAGCAGTTTGGTTTTGTCTTCTGTCATCAGCAGATATGCAGCAAGCACATCCATTGTCGTTATAAAGTTTCCATGAACGCTTATTGCTAGCTCGCTTGCGTACGAAATAAGTGAGTCTACAGGTACAGGAAGTGTTTGGAGCTCATGTTGCTCAATTGTACATTTTTGGAGCATCATGCGAGAACTTTCTTGAGCAAGAATTTTTTTGAATATTTCTGAAGTTTCATGTTGGGTAAGCAGCGGATAAAGCAGCTGCATTGTACAAGAACTATACAGATTTGTTTTGTCATTTTTGTCCAAAGTTACCGTTGGCCTATACCTTGCTATCCGAAAATGAAAATAGGCCTCGATAAGAATAAAAAGGTAAAATAGCAGCAACGGTATTTTTATTGTTTCGCTGTTTGGAATTTCAGAGAAAACCCAGGTAAGAAGAAAAAAGCCAACAAAAAGCCGCTGAGCACGAAAAAGTGCAGTACGGTAAAGATAGTACATGGAAGCATACAGGTTAAAAATCATAATTTTATAAGAAAAGTAAAAATATTGGCAGTAAAGGAAACAATAAAACAATAGCAAACACGATTACTTCAATACTAATAAGAATAACAAGCAGTAACAGATTCACCGTTATTAAACAAGATTTCACAATAATCCCCATGACAATTGAAAAACGTACCAGGCCTTGTCTGTATTCATTTTTCAAGGGTTGAAAGAATGTTCGCAGTAAAAGGGGGAGTGAGAAAAGCTGAAAAAACGCTTTATTGACAGAGACAAAAAAAGTTATCAGCGTTGCCGGAGCCTCAATGTACCAGAAATGCAAAAAATCCCGCGGTAAAGCGGTGAGCAGGTTCATGCTTTAAGTATAGGAACTTGAACCGGAAAACACAAATAGTCTACGCTGCGGAATGGAGAGAAAGAGGTATCGTGCGAATTGAACAAGTAGCAGTATGGACTTTGCTACCACTACAACTGCAGATGTTTGCTTTTGTGTCATTTGGATCATCTGGACGATAAACAATCGCTACTTCGTTAGATTGTGCTCTGAGCAAGGTGGTTGTTCCGCCAACTCGCGGAGGTTTTGTATGTTCGACATACTGCACAATCGAAGAAACATTTTGTGTTGTCTCTTGTATCGCTTGATTAAGATACTGCAAAAATGCCTCATGACTTGCAATAGTTCCATTTGCATCGGATGCAAAAATATCAGCAAATCTATCAATGACACGAGAGTCTATTGTTGAAAACGCATTCTTGTTCTCATTTATTGCGGTTCTTATCATCAGGACCGCATCATCATCAGACTGTGCCCCAGCTTTTTTCGCAAGATCAAACGCAAGCCACACATCTGAATTTTCTTTTGTCCGATCTCCAGCGTAAACGTCTCGCCCAATAAGATCCTCTGTTATATTTG
>Ga0209542_10006539_pt1 | contig 22627 bp, 19 predicted proteins | sample RifCSPhighO2_01_FD_184028 | JGI IMG/M metagenome (GOLD analysis project Ga0209542, IMG submission 184028) | Soil microbial communities from Rifle, Colorado - Rifle CSP2_plank highO2_0.1 (SPAdes) (version 2) | ecosystem: Environmental > Terrestrial > Deep subsurface > Rock core/Sediment ... | reverse complement strand
TCACCAATACCGGTGCAACATACCTCACCTCTCCTTCGACGATGTCGCTCCTTGCAACCGATGCAACCGGCCTCGTCATCGCTTCCTCCACCATCGGCAACGCACAACTGGCCGCCTCCACCATCTCCAGCATCTCCTTGGGCGGAACACTCGGGGCACTCACGGCGACTGATGCCTCACTGACATTCTCCGGCTCATACACCGGAGCGACGGCGCGCACGGTCGGCCTCGCGCTCGGCAACACGAACATCTGGACCGCGCTGCAGCACCAATCGAACACCGGCACCACCACATACTCCGGCGGCGTCGAGTCCACCAACATCGGCTCGCAATTCTTCTTTGCGACCTCGACCACGCTCGCAAGCCGCTTCCCGTATGCGTCCACGACTGCACTTTCGGTTTCAGGCACCTCATATCTCGGCACAGTCGCATCAGGTCTGTGGAACGGCACCGCGATCGGCAACACGTACGGCGGCACGGGTCAAGATTCTTCCGCATGGACGGGCGTGCCCTCGGTCTCCTCGGGGACATGGAGTTCAAACACAACCCTTCCAGTCTCTCTTGGAGGGACGGGAGCAGCCACGCTCACCGGTCTCTTGCAAGGCAACGGCACGGGAGCCATCACCGGCATCAGCGGTACCGCAGGCCAATTCCCGTACTACAACGGCGTCAGCACCCTGCTTGCCACCTCATCTTTGTTCCTCGCAACGAACAGCTATATCGGCATCGGCACAACGACGCCCTACGCGTTGCTCTCGCTGGCAACGCCGGTCGCCAACGGCAGCAGGGCGCTTACAATGATGTTTGTCATCGCCTCCTCGACCCCGACCGCGACGACGACGCTCTTCAGCGTGGACAGCGCGGGTCTGACGACGGTGGGCGACAGCTCCGGCACGGGCGATGCCGTCTTCCAGTTCGCGGCTGATACCAACGCGTGGGCGGTGGGGTACTACTCGACAGACAAGACATTCCGCATTGCTTCTTCGACAAATCTTACGTCAAACTCTTATTTCCAGATCGGTAAGTCGGGTACCACCACACTCAATTCAGGCATTACATCCGCGGCCACGGGACAATATCTCTGCATCAACACCTCGAGCTTCGAAATTGAACGCGGCGCATCGTGTTCTGCATCTTCCGAGCGCTTCAAGGACAACATCGCCGATCTCACTTATGGGCTCGACGCTGCGAGGAAGTTGCGTGCAGTCAGCTTTAGCTTCAAGCCCGAAATGAACATGGGCACCTCCACGCAGGTCGGCTTCATCGCAGAAGAGGTGAATCAGGTCGTTCCCGAACTCGTAGCATTCGATCGGGATGGGCTGCCTGCGGGCGTGCATTACCCGGCTATATCGGTGCTGCTCACGCAGGCGCTGCAGGAGCTTGATCTGCAGGTCGCGCCGCTCACTAGTGCCACAACCTCGCCGGGTGAGCTGATCACGGCGAGCTCGTCGGTCTCTACCACCACGCCGTGGATCGCGTCATTTGCCGACGCGTCGCCGTCGCTTCGGGACGCCATTGCAGGGCTTGCCGACAATCTCATCCATGTATTAAAAAACGTCGTCTACGCGTGGACTGGCATTTTCAACAAAGTCATCGCGCGCGAGGTACACACCGACAAGCTCTGCGTTTCTGACGAGGGCGGCGAGACATGCGTGACCAGGGCGCAGCTCGATGCATTCATTGCTTCTGCCGCCGCAGCAACTGCTCCTTCGAGCCAAGGTGGGAGCGGAGCCGCGTCTGACGCGGACACCGAAGCGCCCACCATCTCTATCAACGGCAACAATCCGGCGACCATCAATGTCGGCGACAATTATGTAGATCTAGGTGCGTCTATTAGCGACAATGTAGACCAAAACCTCGGCTACTCCGCATCGGTAGACGGTGGCACTGCGACGACCGACGATCAAGTAGTGATAGATACGAGCGCCTCCGGTACACATACTATTGAATACAGCGCGACCGATGCCGCGGGCAACACTGGCACCGCAACTCGCACGGTAGATGTGGTGGATCCCACACCCACACCCGCGCCTGAGCCGACGCAGGAACCAACTCCCGAACCAGCACCCGAGCCATCACCGACCACTGAACCGGCACCAGAAACCCCTTAACCCCCCTTATCCCGTTTTACCATTTATGGCCCTCAATCTTGTAGCTATCAACAAAGCCGCAGCTGTCTTTACGGTATCATCAATACGTCTATGAAGACGGGCGCACTCAAAAAAATAATAGTGCCCATACTCATCTTCGCGTGGGTCTTTTCCGGCTGGCCGCAGATTCGTTTTGAAAGTAAGTATTTCTCAGTGCAATTCCCACCGAAAGTCGAGCGTGCGTATGCCGGTTCGTGTAGCGTCAGCGCTGTAGGAACGACAACGTGCGAAGTCCCTGCTGCCGTCACTTCCGTAACGGTAACGTTGTGGGGTGGCGGAGGAGGCGGCGGCGCGAATGGCGACAACAACAACCAAGACGGTGGTGGTGGTGGTGGTGGTGGATATGTCACAGGCACCTACGCGCTTACAGGCCCAATAACCCTAAGCATATATGTTGGCGGTGGGGGCGGTCTAGGTGTGGCGAGTTCCCCAAATGGCGCCAGTGGCGGCGGTGGAGGCTCTAGCCGTATATGGGATGGTTCCTCTTATATTGCTATTGCCGGCGGTGGCGGTGGCGGTGGCGGCGCCTCGGATGACGCGAACGAAACCGGCGGTGGCGGTGGTGGTGGTGGCGGTGGCGACGGTGGTAACGGTCTAACTGGCCAAAATCTCAATACCGCCTGGGGGGATTATGGAGATGCAGCGACGACGACCGGACCGGGCGGCGCCGGAGGCAACCTCAACTCCGGCACCGATGGGGCGACAGGTTCTGCACTTAAAGGCGGCGCGGGCGGCGCGGGCGGTGGAGCCGCGGGAGGTGGGCAAGATGGCGGCGCCGGCGTACTCGCTGCAACCAACGTTGGTTCCGGCGGTGGTGGTGGGGGAGGCTCATACGGCGGTGGTGGGGGAGAGAACGGTGTCGACGAAGGAGGGGGGGGGGGAGGTGGCGGAGCCGGCAAAACTACCGATTTAACCGGCGTGACGACAGGGCAGGGCGGACAAGGTACTAACGCTGGCGCTGCTGGCGCAGCGGCAGGCGATACTGATGGCAATTATACCGGAACGGTTGGAGATGGAGGTTCCGGCGGTCTGTCTTCCGCTACCGACGGTTTCGCAGGCAACGCTGGCAAAGTAGTAATCAGCTGGACAGATCCGGCGGCTCCGACTGTTACCACGAGCGCGGCGAGTCCTGTTACCAGTTTCTCGGCCACTTTGAAGGGCGATATCACTGTACTTGGTACCGACAACTCTACGGTTCGCGGCTTCGCGTGGGGCACCAATTCGAATCTTTCAAACGGTGACACGGCCACATCCACCGAGACGGGCTCGTTTGGTGTCAGCTCATTCTTCCTGAACGTATCGGGCTTGATAGCAGCGAAGACCTATTATTATAGGGCGTATGCCACCAACACCACAGGGACAGGCTACAGCACCCCAATAGCTAGCTTCGTCGCATCCGCGGCCGATACCTCCACGACGCGCAAGATGCGGCTTTTTGGGGGATTTACGATCAAATTCATCAGCGGCAGAATAATTCTTCACCGGAAATGAGCTCACGAAGAGTTTTTGTTGTGGGAGTGTGCATCCTTGCCGTAGTGTCAATCGCCGTTTTTTATTTCTTACCCGGAGGAACCCCCCGAGGTTTAACCTCCGGGGGTGACAACCAGTCGGCTACCTCGTCCAGTACGTTTGCGGTGGCGACGACTTCGGGAGATGTGGCGGTGGCGCGGGAAGTGCCGGATGGGTGGCGCGAATATCGAAGCTCAATGTATTCGTTTTCACTCCTCTATCCGCAAGAGCTTGCGGTCAACGAGACTCCCGAGGGAGGAGGCGCTACAACATTTACCTTTCAAAATGTCGAGAGAGGGGAAGGTTTCCAGATATTCATCGTGCCGTACGGCGAGGCGCATGTATCGGAAGCGCGCTTCAAGAAAGACATTCCTTCTGGCGTGCGCACTGACCTTACCAACATCACGGTGGATGGGGCGGTGGGCGCCGCCTTCTACAGCAAAAGCGCGACCCTCGGCGATACGCGCGAGGTGTGGTTTATTTACCCCGGGCCGGGTCGAGGGGTCCCGTCCTACCTCTATGAAGTGACGACCCTGAAGCCGCTCGACACGTGGCTCGATGCGATCATGGTGACGTGGAAATTCATTTAATCGGAAAACTCTTTCGGCAGACATTTGAGTACAAAATTGCCGTGCTACCATAAATCCATGCAAAAGAAGGGAGGAAACTACGCATTCGTTGACAGTCAAAACGTGAATCTCGCTATTCGCGCTCTGGGGTGGAAGCTCGACTTCAAACGATTTCGCGTGTATTTGCGGGAAAAATACGCCGTGGAAAAAGCGTTCCTATTTGTCGGCTTTGTCGACGGAAATAACAACTTATATACTGCCCTACAAGAAGCTGGTTTCATTTGCATTTTCAAGCCTACGCTTATACATAAAGACGGAAGCACCAAAGGGAATTGCGATGCCGAACTCGTATTACAGGCGATGATCGAATATCCGAAGTATGCGAAAGCAGTCATTGTGACGGGCGACGGCGACTTTTATTGCTTGGCTAAATATTTGCTTGAAAAGGATAAACTGGCGGTACTCTTGATTCCCGATCGTTTCAAATTCTCGGCACTTCTCAAGTTTCGGATCTTCCGTCCGTATCTTCGGTATATGAATGATCTGGAACAACGTCTCGGATATAAAAAGGAAAGGCCTCGCAAGGACGGAACCTTGCGAGGTGATCTCTCCCGTTCGTGATGCCTTCATGGTACTACCCCAACACAATAAGTCAATGATGGTTATCAACAATCAAAGGGCAACGGACTACCGGCGTGCGATCGCCTTCCTTTTTATTTTTGTGGCGTTGACTGGCGTTGGCGTCGCACATGCCGAAGATTTTTCTTCCACCAATTTCACGGTGCAGAATCCTGTTATGTTCTCCGGCGGATTATCCACATCAACATCGTTCGGCCTCCAGAGCATCATTGCCGGGTTCGCGCCGGGGACTTCCACATCATCCACGTTCGGCGGCAATGCCGGTTTCCTGTTCTTTCCGCATGTTTCCACACCCGCAGTGAGCGCGACGGCGGGGGACGCGCAGGTCGCGCTTTCGTGGACGAGTTCGTCGGGCACCTTGGGATGGAGCGTCAGCGGCTACGATGTCGGGCAGGCAAGCGTTTCGGGCGGGCCGTATACGTATAGTAGTGTAGGCAACGTCCTTTCCTCCACACGGACGGGGCTTACAAATGGCACGACGTACTATTTCGTTATCCTTCCAAAAGATACGTCCGTCGATGCCAACAGGATTGCAACTTCGTCGGAGGTATCGGCAACACCTGTCTCATCGGGAGGGAGTAGCAATAATAATAGCAGTAGTAATAGCAGCAGTGGTGGTGGCGGCGGTGGCGGAGGGGGCGAGAGCGGCAGCACTGTCACTATCTCCGGCAGAGCGTATCCCTTGAGCCCTGTGACGGTTCTCAAAGACGGGCAGCTCGCGATCACCACGATCGCTGGACCGGACGCGAAGTTCAATGTCTCTTTGAGCGCTCTTTCGGCTGGGCCATACACCATCGCGGTATACGGCGAGGACGGTGGCGGCAACCGGTCCACTATCTTTGCGTTCCCCGTGCAAGTCGTGCAGAGTGCGACAACCGAGATCGGTGGTGTATTTCTTGCGCCTACCATCGGCGTCGATAAAGCGCAGGTGAAGCATGGCGACACGATCGCTATTTTCGGGCAGAGCGTGCCGGGGAGCGACGTCACGATCCAGGTAAACTCAGCGCAAGAATTGTTTGCTACGGCCGCAACGGACGCGCACGGTGCATACCTCTACAACCTCGATACGGTCCCGCTCGATGTGGGGGATCACTCTACGAAATCGAAGTCTGCCATAGCAGGAGAGATCAGTCAGTTTGGTAAGACGGTGAACTTTGTTGTCGGCACCGAAAACATCGCAGCCGTTCGATCCACAACGGTCGGAAAAGCCGATATCAATGGAGATGGGAAAATAAACCTGGTCGATTTTTCGGTATTGGCGTACTGGTATAAACGGCCTTCGCCGCCGCCGAGAGCCGACTTGAACGGCGATGGAAAAGTCGATCTTATAGACTTCAGTATCATGGCGTTCTACTGGACCGGGTAGTGAAAATTCGATTATGGTTATGTTCCTAAAGAAATACTTTCTTCCAACGTTTATATTCATCACTCTCTACGTGAACGTGCCGCCAGCATACGCAGCCGAGTTCGGCGTCGTGGCGAATCCGTCCACTTTTGGCAAGGGCGCTGCGTTCGAGGCGCGGGTAATAATCGATACGCAAGGAGAAAGCATCAATGCGTTCGCCGGAGCGGTGACGTTCCCAAGCGACCTTTTGACGCCTCTCGAGGTGCGCGAGGGCGGCTCTATCGTGAACTTCTGGATCGAGGAGCCGCGTACCGCTACCAGCAGTACAGTGCGATTTTCCGGCATTACTCCCGGAGGTTTTAATGGGAAAGCCCTCTTGTTCTCCGTTATATTTCGCGCCGCGGAACCGGGGAGCGCGACGATCGCCGTCGAGAGTCCTCGGGCGTTGCGCAACGATGGAGTAGGAAGCCCAGCGCGCGTGACAAGCATTGGCACTCGTGTCACCGTTTCAAATACACCAGCTTCGTCCGGGAGCATTCCGCCCGTGGAAGACACGGACCCTCCAGAGCCATTCACGCCTGTCGTCGCAAGCGACCCAGCGATCTTCGGCGGCAAGTATTTCCTGGTGTTCGCGACTCAAGACAAGAAATCGGGTATTGATCACTATGAGGTATGCGAGGGAAGCATACGCCAATGCGGCGACGCAGAGAGTCCGTATTTGCTACACTACCAAAGTCTAGGTAGGAAGATCTTTGTGAAGGCGGTGGATAGGGCAGGTAATGAACGCATTGCCGCTCTGCCTGCGTTTATGCACTTGCCGTGGTACCAAAGCCTTTTGCTTCTCGCTATAATAGGCATACTCGTGCATGCGCTATTCAATTGGCGCAGATTAGTATGGCAAAACTATATACAATCGCCCTGATCATTTTTTTGGCGAGTGCGGCACCTGCTACGGCCGGGGCCGCGGAGATTTACATCTCTCCGCCTTTGGGGAGCCATTATAAGGGTGAGAACTTTGAGGTCAACCTTTTGGTAAATTCAGATGTGGCCATCAACGCTGTTTCAGTGGTCTTGAATTTTCCCACGCAGAACTTGAAGGTTCTCGACGTGAGCAAAAAAAATTCAGATCTCAATTTTTGGGTTGAAGAGCCATCTTTTTCCAATACCGGCACGCTTGGAAATATCCGGCTTGAGGGAGTGATCTTGAATCCCGGCTTCACCGGCACTGGTGGACGCATTGTGTCCGTTACCTTTCAGGCAGTGGGTGAAGGACGACCAAGCATCAATGTTTCCCAATCGGCGATCTTAGCCAACGACGGCCGCGGGACCAATGTAAATGCCTCCCAGCGCGGCGCCAATTTCACCATACTTCCTGCAAAGGTCCTTCCGGCTCCAGTTCAACAGCCGCAGAAAAACGCGCCAGACCCGCAGGTAATCTTCGTTCAACCCCTTCTGCACGCGCAACCTCCGAGCGTTCTGGCGTTCTGGGAGGCAGTACCCAAGTGGGTGCAGACAAGCATTTTGATATTTATCGGGCTGGCAACCATTGTATTTTCGCTTATCATATTGAGTTTTGGAACTCTGGTTCTAGTATGGCTCTGGAGCCATATCTGGCACCGGCGGCTTCAATTCCTTGCCTTTCTTCGCTTATCAGCCGATGTATTCAAGAATGCCGCGCGCAATACAGCGAGTTTTTTTGGCATGGCGGAGAGGGAACTCAAGAGCGATGTGGGATACAGTATCCATCGGTTGACCGGAGAATTGAAGGAAGCGTCGTACACCCTTTCTTTCAGAGATCTGGTCCGAAGGTATCTCTTTTCACTTTCCGACATCGTAAAGCGTTCTTTCACCAAGAACATCACGGTAGATCCAAACACCACGGAGGGCCTGAACAAACCTGAACGAGATCTGTTTTAGCAGTTTTTCTTATACCCTGTTAGTTTTGGTGCCGGGAGAGGGAATCGAACCCTCACATCTCACGATACACGATTTTGAGTCGTGCGCGTCTACCAATTCCGCCATCCCGGCCTGCCCCGCCAAAGCTCTATGCGGCAGCGGGCATAATGATGATTTTACGCTGCTTTGCCCCAGAAAACAAAGAGGGCTGCATGATATACTTTGCCGATGAGCCAGTACATCGGTGATTCTATTTTTTGGGTGGAGGTGGATCGGATCAAGCCAAATCCTTTTCAGCCGCGCAAAACATTTGACGAGGCTGCGCTCCTCTCGCTCGCCGAATCTATTCGCCAATACGGTGTCTTGCAGCCCCTGGTTGTCACAAGAAAAGAGATCGAGCGGCCGGGGGAGGGAATCTCGGTGGAGTACGAATTGATCGCCGGCGAGCGCCGGCTACGCGCGGCAAAGATCGCCGGTATCGCGCAAGTGCCCGTCGTGATCCGCGGCGGAGAGGACGACGACAGGATGAAGCTCGAGCTCGCCATCATTGAAAATCTCCAGCGTGAGGATCTGAATGCGATCGATCGCGCGCTTGCATTCCAGCGGCTCTACAAGGATTTTGGTTTGAAGCACATCGAGATCGGCAAGCGCGTGGGCAAGAGTAGAGAGTACGTTTCCAACACCTTGCGTATGCTGCTCATGCCGCAGGAGATGCAGGAGGCGCTGCGATCAGGGGCAATAAGCGAAGGGCATACACGCCCCCTCCTCATGCTGATGGATCGCAGGGATGAGCAGAAAACACTCTTTCAAGAGATCACCGCGCGGCACCTCACCGTGCGCGACGCAGAGCAGGTAGCGCGTCGCATTGCGACGGACAAGGCTCGCAAGAGCGACCTCACGCCGGAGCTGCTCTTGCTTGAGAGGGAATTAACGGAAAGCTTAGGCACGCGTGTGCGCATCGAGAAGAAGGAGCAGGGGGGCAAGGTACTCATTGATTTCTTTTCAGTGGACGATCTGGCCCACATCCGCGAGATCCTCTCAAACGTGCAACGAAATCAACGGCAGTCGCTGGTAGGTGAGATGACAGGAGCCATGCATGCTGCCGAGCAATTGGGAGCGACCGAACCTAGCATTGCCGACCAACCGAGCGAGGACGATCTTTACTCGGTGAGGAATTTCAGCGTTTAGGTTCGGCGCGATCCCGCGCAGCGAGAGCAGCGCGGATGTGCTTTTTTGCCATGTTGGTTTTCGCTATGTCGTGCCACTTGCGCGATGGTTTTCCGGGAGGCCTCGTTACAATTTCGACCATGTCGCCGTTGCGCAGCTCTGTATCGAGTGCAACCATCTTGCCGTTTACGCGGGCGCTGGACATCGTGTTGCCCAGATCCGAATGCACTGCATAGGCGAAGTCGATCGGGGTCGCCGCGACTGGCAGATCGATCACGTCGCCTTTTGGGGTGAAGGCAAAGATGCGGCGACTGAAAAAATCGCTCTTCAACGTGTCCATGTACTCCTCCGACGCTCCGGGAGCGTGGTGCGCGCGGCTCAATTCCTTGACCCATTCTGGTACGCTCTCCGGCTTGCTCTCCGGCGCATCGGGGCTTATCTCCTCTTTCCCCCAACCCCGCAGAGGAAAGAACTGCCGCGCCCACTCGAGGCTGCCGCGGCGCGGCGCGGCGCCCTCCTGCACCTCCTTATACGAAAGGTGTGACGCAATACCGAACTGTGCCTCTTGATGTTGCGACTCTGTCCGCAATTGGATCTCAAGGGCTCCGCCATCGCCGGTGTAGACGGTGGTGTGAATGGATTGATAGCCGTTGGGTTTCGGGAAGGCCATATAATCTTTTATTTTACCAGGCACCGGTCGCCACTGTGCATGGATGATGCCGAGTGCCACATAGCAATCAGCGGCAGAGGGGAAAACGACGCGCAGCGCGATAATATCGTATATTTTCGTGATATCCCAATCCTTTCTCTCGAGTTTGCGGAAGAGGCTATACAGACCTTTCATGCGGGTTTCCATGCGGAAATCACGCAAATTTGCCTCGGCGAGCTCTCGTTTGAGGTCCTTCTCGGTTTTTTCCAGACGCTTCTCATTTTCATGCCTGCGCTCCTTAAGGAGTTCCCTCGTTTTATCGTAATCGTCGGGGTACGCGTGGGGGAATGCGGCGTCCTCGAGCTCCTGCTTTAGCACGCTCATACCAAGCCGATCAGCGATCGGTGCATAAATCTCGAGCGTCTCGAGCGCGATGCGTTCGCGTTTCTCTGGATTGGGGACGTGCTCGAGCGTGCGCGCGTTGTGCAAGCGATCCATCAGCTTGATGATCAATACACGTATATCCTTGGCCGTGGCAGCGAAGAGATTGCGTAGCGATTCGGTATGTCGCTCAAGCCCGCGGTAGCGTAGGGCGCCGAGTTTGGTCACCCCCTCCACGAGCGCGCGCACTTCCGGCCCGAACTTTTCTTCGATGTCCATCGGCTTTACACCGGCATCCTCGACCGTGTCGTGGAGCAATCCTGCAGAGATCGTCTGTGCGTCGAGTCCCGCCTCTGCGAGGTAGTAGCCGACTTCCGTCGTGTGGACAGAATACGGATCGCCCGAATAACGCTTTTGGTCCTTGTGCGCCTCGGTAGCAAACTCGTAGGCTTTCGTGACCAGCTCAACATCGGCGGCTTCCTTGCTCGGCATGACTTCGATAATATCTTTAAGCGGACGGATCTTCGTCATATATTGATAATACGCTCGCTCGCCTTCGAGTGCAATTCTCCCACCCAGCTTATGTCACGCCCGTTGTCTGAGATGGTACTATTAGCCCATGCATCCATTTGAGAAGATCCTGAGCGTCTCAAAAGAGAATATCGCTCTTGAACTGAAAGATTTTCCCCTCTTGCCCTGGGCAGATTTTTTGCTCAATCCGCGCCGTCTTCGCGGAAGCGACTTCTTGATGCGATGGTCGCAGGGAGTATGGAGTGAGAGTCGCCTGCTCGAAGCAGTGAATGAGAATGGAAAATATTTTGCCATTCCTTACGGACCAAGCGGCACAGCTCCAACAGACGATGTTAGAGCTTTTGAGCTTTACTTCGAACGATTAGAAGCAGCCGGGCTTGGAAAAATCAAACGTCCAGACATATTGGTTTTCAAAAAAACTGATGAACAGGAGATACATAGAATTGTTGAAAGCGTTGGGGGTGTACAGGAGCTACCATTCATTGTCGAAGAAAAACTGAGACCGCTACTCGATAAAGCTATTGTAGCGGTGGAGGCCGAGAATAGTTTATGGAAGTCAAAGAAAATGCCTGATTATGCTACTGAGTTTACGCCCCAGAAACGACTCGGCGGTAAGTTAGGATTAAAGAAAGTAGCAATTCTCCCAACGATTATCATCAAGGAAGAAGATCGCAAACCCCTTAAAAGATGGCAGGAACAGAGCGGAATCAAAATTCATGTTTGGCATGTCTTTTATGATCAAGCATTCGGTATTTCTTTAGACGAGGCCGAGCGACTTTTTGCCGAGGGCTTGATTCAACCGACGATCCAAACCTTTCAAGCACCCGGCGGCGCAACAACAAAGAAAGCGATTTATAAGATTTACTATCGTTACGCGTATCCCCTCGGCGAAGCGATTGAAGAACCATCCCTAGTGTCAGATTCTGTCGAGGACAAAAATGGCCACATTCTTCCGTACGTAAAATTTCATGGCGGGAAATTGGTCTTGCACGAGGATGCAATAAAAGTCCTGGACTCGCTCACATGAAAATAATTACTCATAAGAAACTCCCAACGAATTGGGATCAAAGAGAAAAATTGCGAGATAAGGGGCAATTTTGGACTCCCGATTGGGTCGCAGAAGCGATGGTTGCATACGTGGCGCAAAGTGCAGACTTGATTTTTGATCCCGGTGTGGGCAAGGGAGCATTTTATACTGCGCTCAGGAAAGTTGCCCCCAGAAAGAAGTTTTTTGGCACGGATATTGACCCCGAGACCATTGCTGATGCTCATCGAGAGGGGATTTTCAGTGAAGATGTTGAACTGGAAGTGCGAGATTTTATCCTGAACCCACCGAAGAAACTTTTCAAGGCAATTGTTGCAAATCCACCATATATTAGACACCATCGTCTCTCGCAAGAACAAAAGAGTCATTTTCGCAAAATCAGTTTATTACATCTTGGCGATACTCTCGACGGTCGTGCGGGACTTCATATTTACTTCTTAATACAAGCACTGACTCTGCTCGACGAAGGCGGTCGGCTCGCGTTTATTATGCCTGCCGATACCTGCGAAGGCGTGTTCTCTAAAAAACTTTGGAATTGGATTGGAAAAAAATATCAGATTGATGGGGTAATTACATTTGACCCAAAAGCAACGCCGTTTCCTGGCGTTGATACAAACGCCATCATCTTCTTGATACAAAACGAACGACCGACGGGAAAAATCAAATGGGCGAAGTGTCTTGAGTCGCACAGCAGGGGACTGTTTGAATTCTTGGAGAATGATTTAGCCTCGAAAAGCTATGATGGTCTTGATATGTGTGAACGTGATTTGACGGAAGCGTTGTCTGTGGGCCTTTCCAGACCACCAAGAACAGATCACAATTTTGAGTTTACTCTCACTGATTTTGCTCGCGTGGTGCGTGGTATTGCCACTGGCGCTAATGAGTTCTTTTTTCTCACGCGAGAGAAAGCGACAGCAATCGGAATTCCAGACCAGTTTCTTGTCTCGGCAGTGGGAAGAACACGGGACGCTGAAGGATCATATCTAACAAGAGATTCGCTCGCAAACCTTGAAAGAAAAGGACGTCCCACGCTCTTGTTCTCTCCGAATGGTTTCCGCTTCGAAGATATGCCAGAGCCAGTCAAAAATTATATTCTTGAGGGCGAGAGAGCGGGACTTTCAAAACGCGCGCTCATCTCCACCAGAGTGCCCTGGTATAAAATGGAGGTACGAGAGGTGCCCGTTTTTTTGTTTTCCTATCTTGGGCGGCGTAACGCGCGTTTTATTAAAAACGAAGCCGGTATTGTTCCATTAACTGGATTTCTTTGTATTTATCCTCGATCCAACAATGCCGAGTATGTTGAAAAGTTATGGACGATTTTACAGCATCCAGATACAATCTCGAATTTACGACTTGTGGGAAAATCTTATGGATCTGGCGCGATTAAAGTTGAGCCGCGATCGCTTGAGAGATTACCTCTCAGTTCAGATTTGGTACGAGGGCTTGGGCTTGCACCGGTAAGGGCAGATTTAGTTTCATCACTTTTCGCCCAAGGCTCATTCAAGACAGACCAGATTGAGGTGCTTCAATAGGACTACTTTTTGTGTGGAGTATGATTTGAACATGCTTTATTTGAGCAGCGTTCGGGTATCGTTTTTGTGCCTTCTCCGCCGACGCTAAAGCTTTGGCGGACTGCGGAACCGTTATTTTGCAGTTTTATGAGGGTTGTGATTTGGACACCCTTTGTTGCTACATCTCTCGGGTATGGTTTTTGTTCCTTCCATCATGAGTGAGCCGCAGAGGGGGCAGATGTTGCCGGTCGGCTTGGCTTTGATGGCGTTTTTGCAGGTGGGGTAATTTGAGCAGGAGAAGAAGATGCCGAAGCGGCCTCGGCGCTCCACCATCTCGCCACCCTCGCGGCCCTCCGTCTTGCACAATGGGCACGCGACACCGGTTTTGCCGCGCGCCTCTTCCTCTGCGCTTTTCTTTACGAATTTGCACTTGGGATAGTTGGAGCACGCGACAAATCGGCCAAATTTACCTTCCCGCTCGATGAGCTGGCCGTCTTTGCACTCGGGGCATTTTTCGCCTATTTCCTTGGGCGGTGGTATCTCGCTGCCGTCTTCGCGGCGTGCGCCGAGGCATTTCGGGAATTTTTTGCAGCTCATAAAGCGGCCGCTCTTCGAGAGTTTGTATTCCATCGGGCCGCCGCAGATAGGACAGGGGAATTCATCGGGCGCGTCACCCATACCGGTGATCTTGGCTATTTTTTCCTTGCCCTTGACCGCTTTTTTAAAGGGGCCGTAGAAATCCCTGAGCGTCTTCTCATACCCCCGCTTTCCCTCGGCGATTTGGTCGAGCTCATCCTCCATCTCTGCAGTGAATGTGTCCGAGATGTATTCGCCGAAATTCTGCTCGATGAATGAAGATACCACATCACCTGTGGCGGTAGGGATGAGCGTACGACCCTGCCTTTCCACATAGCCGCGCGCCTCAATAGTCCGCAAGATGCTCGCGTAGGTGGAAGGGCGACCGATGCCGCGTTTCTCAAGCTCCTTGACCAAGCCGGCTTCGGTGTAACGTGAGGGCGGCTGGGTCTCTTTGCCCTCGGTGTGTGCGGCGAGAAGTTCGAGCGGATCTTCTACCGCTACTTTGGGCAACTCCACATCTTCGCCGCGCGCTGCTGGGTCGGCCTTGAGCCAGCCATCGAATATCACGCGCGAACCGTTGGCAGCAAAATCGGGAATCGTGTGCTTATGAACGTTGGCCGTGATCTTCGTGCGCAAAGTCTTGGCGTCGGTCATTTGGCTTGAGACCGCGCGTGCCCGAATAAGCGCGTATAATTTTTTCTGGTCCTCTGTGGCGCCCAACGAGCGTTTTTTGGGGTCGGTGGGGCGGATGGCCTCGTGGGCTTCTTGTGCTGATTTATTTTTGGTTTTGTACACACGCGGCTGGACATATTTTTCTCCAAATTCAGAGCGTACGGTGGCGACCAGTGCATCCAGCGCGTCTTTGCCTAGATTCATGCTATCGGTGCGCATGTAGGTGATGTGGCCGGCTTCGTACAATTTTTGCGCAATGCGCATTGTATTTGAGGGGGAGTAGCCAAGGCGAGTCGAAGCGGTTTGTTGCAGGGTCGAAGTTGTAAACGGCCCGCGTGGCGAGCGCGCTACTTCGCTCTCTTCCACCGATTTCACGTGCCACTTTTTCGTCTCGGCTTCTTTCAGTATGCGCTGCGCTTCCTTCTCTGTTTTTGGCTCCTCCGAGCAGATTACCGTAAATTGTTCGTTCCTTGCAGTGGCGACCTCCGCGCTGATCACCCAGTATTTTTCAGGGACAAACGCGCGGATTTCGCGCTCGCGCTCCATGATGATACGCAGCGCGGGGGATTGCACTCGGCCAGCCGAAAGTCCGTAGCGCACCTTTTTCCAGATCAATCCAGAGAGGTCGTAGCCAAAAAGCCGGTCCAGCACGCGGCGCGCCTCTTGTGCGCGCACGAGCTCATCGTCGATCGTGCGCGGATGCGCGAGCGCTTCTTGCACCGCCTTTTCAGTAATCTCGTGGAAGACGATGCGCTTCGGCTTTTTCAAGCCGATGGTCTCGGCCAAATGCCAAGCGATCGCTTCGCCCTCACGGTCAGGGTCGGTGGCGAGAATGACTTCGTCGGCCTTCTTCGCGTCTTTCTGGAGGCCGTTGATGATGTCCTGCTTGGCTGCGACGATCTGATAGCGCGGTTTGAAGTTGTTCTCAATATCCACCGCATCTTTGTTGCTCTTGGGCAGGTCGCGGATGTGGCCCACGGAGGCACGCACGGAGAACCCCTTGCCGAGGTATTTCTCAATAGTCTTGGCTTTTGCCGGAGACTCGACGATTACCAATTTCATACTATAAGTAGAGAGGGTACAGGGGATTTGGCGGGATTGCAAAAATTGGTATACTGCTCTTACTGCATTATGGCAAAGAAAAAGAGCATCGGTTTTGAGGAACTTGACGCGAAGCTTGACCGCGTTATCGGTTCTTTGGCCACGAAGGGGGATATTCGAGAATTGAAGGAGGACATCTGTGAACTGAATGCAAAAGTCGATCGTGTGATCGATACGATGGCGACCAAAGAGGACATCGCAAGCCTCGAGGGAAGAATGGATCAATTTGACGAACGCTTAAAGCGCGTCATTATAGCGCTTGACCATGTAAAAAGCGGATTTGATAATATGACGTTGGAGTATGCGGCGATTTCAGCAAAACTGGCTCGTTATGAGAAATGGTTTGAAATTCTTGCGAAGAAAACGCGTGTTAAATTGACGATATAGTATGTCCAAAGGCACCATCACGCAGATCATCGGGCCGGTCGTTGACGTGAGATTTGATACGGGATTGCCGCAAATTCAGAATGCGCTTGAGCTTACGCACAATGGTGAACGCTTGGTACTCGAGGTAGCGCAGCACCTCGGACTCAATCGCGTGCGCGCGATCGCGATGGGCGATACATCGGGCCTCGCGCGTGATGCGGAGGTGATGGATACAGGTGATCTCATCTCGGTACCGGTGGGCGAAGCCGTTCTGGGCCGCATGTTCAACGTCATCGGCGACCCAATAGATGGGCTTGGAGAAATGGAGAAAGATGTCACACGCCTACCCATTCATCGCCATCCGCCGGCGTTTAGTGAGCAATCCACCAAGGCGGAGCTTTTTGAAACAGGTATCAAAGCGATAGACCTCCTCGCGCCATTCATCAAGGGTGGCAAGGTCGGGCTCTTCGGTGGCGCGGGGGTGGGGAAGACAGTGCTGATCCAAGAGCTTATCCACAATGTGGCGTCCGAGCACGGCGGCTACTCGGTATTCGCCGGAGTGGGCGAGCGCGTACGTGAAGGCAACGATCTCTATCACGAAATGAAAGAATCGGGCGTGCTCGATAAAACCGCGCTTGTATTCGGCCAGATGAACGAAGTGCCGGGTGCGAGAGCGCGCGTGGCGCTCTCGGGCCTCACCATGGCCGAGGCATTTCGAGACGAAGGCGGAAAGGATGTTCTCTTTTTTATGGACAATGTGTTCCGCTTCGTGCAGGCAGGTTCAGAAGTATCGTCCTTGCTCGGCCGAGTGCCTTCGGCGGTCGGCTACCAGCCTACGCTCGCAAATGAAATGGGACTCTTGCAGGAGCGGATCACCTCGACCACCAAAGGCTCGATCACATCTGTGCAGGCGATCTATGTGCCCGCTGACGACCTCACCGATCCCGCTCCAGCTACCACATTCTCACACTTGGACTCCACCATCGTGCTTTCGCGTCAGCTTGCCTCCCTCGGTATTTACCCCGCCATCGATCCGCTTGAGTCGGGCTCGACCGCTCTCACACCGGAGATCGTGGGCGAAGAGCACTACCGTGTGGCCAATGAGACGCGTCGCGTGCTCCAGCGCTACAAGGATCTGCAGGACATCATCGCGATCCTCGGCATTGAGGAACTTTCGGAGGACGACAAAAGGCTGGTCTACCGCGCGCGCAAGATCCAGCGCTTCCTCTCGCAGCCGTTCAATGTGGCCGAAGTATTCACCGGTGCAAAGGGCGCATACGTCTCACTCGCCGACACCGTGCGCTGCTTCGGTGAGATCCTTGAGGGTAACCACGACACCAAGAACGAGCAGGAATTTTACATGAAAGGGGGTATTGAATAGCATGGCGGAAACATTTCATCTCATTGTAGCGTCGGTAGGGGAAACGAAATTCGATGGCGCGGCGGTCTCGGCCACTTTGCCCGGCAGCGCAGGTGAATTTACCGTACTCGCACACCACGAGCCCATCGTAACGACGCTCAAACCAGGAAAGATCATTGTGCGTCCGCCGGCATTGGAGGTGCGGGTGGGAGAACCGGGTCAACAACTTGAATTTTCTATCCAAGGCGGCATCATAGAGATGAGTGGAAATCGCGCTGTCGTCCTCTTATAGTGCGATACAATAGTGTCATGCGCACCTTGCGCCTTTTCCTGATAACAGCGGCGCTCGTTGCACCTATCGCTGTGTTCGCGGAGCCGGTGCCCGACCATCCCCACGTGGAGAAGATCAGGTGCACTGGCGACACCGTACTCAAAGGTGATGCAGTGGAAGGGTTCCGCAGTATCACCAACATCTGCATAAACGACGTTGTATCGGTATTTTCCGGTGGCACAGCTGGCGATAAACAGACGTGTATTTGTAAGACCGATGCGGAATGGAATAAAGTGGGGTGCAAGGGTAGTAAACCGAATACTGTCGCCGGCACCATTTCCATACAATGCTCACCCACCAGCAAACCAATCCCGCTGTCGAAATGCGACGAGAACGCCATGTCGACGGTTCAGAAAATTTGCGGGGGGGTACCATCCTCGTCTGATAAAGTGCCTTGCAAAGCAGTTGGCGACAGTAACTCGGCAAATCTCACGAATGCGACAAAATTCCAAAATGCTTGCACCGACGGCGGCTCGAAGGACTACCTATGCGATAAAAATAAAGGCACGGATAACGGAACGACCTTGTCATGCTTGGGCAGAACGGCTGACGACACGCTCAAAGTGCTCAATAGTCTAGAAAAAGGAACCCTTGAGGGTATTGTCCCAGTTTCTGAAGGAACGAATGATACCCAAACGCTCGAGCAGTGTAAAAACGATCAATCAAAGTGTAAACTCGATGAAATCTATAAGGCGGTAAAGGAAAATGCAAACGATCCAAACGACGTCCAGCTCAAGTGTCTGGGCATACTCTACAAACCCGAATACAACTCGACCATTGAGGCTGCCTGCAAACGTAACGGTGGAGAATTCATCGATCTCCCCGGAAAGGCCGGCAACTATCACCCTACGGATGACGTGTATCGGGACGTACTAAAAGAAATTGGGCAGATAGAAAATCCCGGCAGTGCGCCCACTGCATCCGACGATCTCCCGAGTAACAATCTCGTATCAGCAGCTTCCATTGCCCAACAAGGTTCCAATGATCAGGTTCGCACACTCGCGTGCGCTCTTCCTGGTGTGGAAAATTGTGAGCAGTACGGTAAAAGCATGACAGCGGTGGCTGGAGCCGAAGGTGCGCCAGATGGTGGATGCAGTAGTCCTACCGTTTGCGGCTCGTTCCAACAAAAAGCAGACAACTACGAATTAGGCATAAAGGCGTTTAACGATGCATGTGGCAGTTCTCCAAACGATGTATGTCAAACAGTTCAACAGACGTGCATCAATGGCCCTTCCGACCGCATCAACAATAACTTATGCAGCGCTGCTGCTGCTGTAGGATTGCATGCAAAAGTGGATGCACAGATACAGTCGCAGATCAGTGATCCAGCGCGTCAGGCCGCCGCTCACATGCTCTATCAGTTAGCACCAGGGCAATTCATGGGTGGGCAGGTATCTGATATAAATACGTACCAATTAAACTCCGCTGCCATCTCTGCCGTGCAAAATCAGGGCATCAGTTTGCCCGCCAATCCGACGGGTTCCGACGCCATAGATGGCATTTTGAGAAAACCAAACATGCAGTCGGGCATCGCGCTTGCTGGTACCGGCTCGCCTGGCAGTCTAGGAAATACTGTTCCGGCCCCCTCGATCGGCAACATCTCGCGGCTAGTCACTGGCGAGTATTTTGTCGTCGCATCTGACGGCACGCTTACCAAAGTATCTGCACCCTCTATTTCGTCGGGTTCGCAGTCGCCGTTTTCATCGTTTGGAAGCCTCGGCCTCGGTACAAGCCTGGGTAGCTCAATGATGAGCCCATTTCAAAGCTTGTTCTCTTCGGCAAACGCGTCGCCATACAAGGCACCTCCGCCCGTGCCGCCGCCACCTACGCCCACACTCGCCCTTACGGTACAACCGCTGACAGTGGTGCGCGGCGATCAGATCACCGTCTCATGGACCTCGAGCGGCATGTCCTCAAGCGCTCCGTGCACAGTCACGCAAAACGGCGCTTCGCTCGGAAGCGGCATTGCGGGAGCTAAGATCGTCACGACCAGCGCTACTTCGACCCTCACCTCAGTAGTCTTCCGACTTGTTTGTCAGGCTGCCACGAACGGGCAGGTGTTCCAGCAGAGTTCCACAGTGACGCTCCAATGAGTTTTCCCCGATGCAAAGCGCGCTGCGCTTGCAACGGGGCAGGCAAAAACGCATTATGAAGCCGTGTTCAAGCGTACCATTGAGGAGTTTACCTGTGGAAAGTGCGGCCTACACGTAAAGGGCAACGGTTATACGAATCACTGCCCCCGATGTCTCTGGAGCAAGCATGTGGATGTGCATCCCGGGGATCGCGCGGCTGCCTGCGGCGGACTGATGAAGCCAGTCGCGCTTGAAGGCTCGAGCCCGGATTACCGCATCGTGCACCGATGTCAGAAGTGCGGATTAGAGCGCGTCAATGGCGTCCAGCAGGAGGATAGCGCCGAGGCGCTCATTGGGTTTGCGAAACATCGGGGAGGTGGGTAGTGCATTGTGCGGCCAGATATCTGTGGCATGATGCATGCATGGTACGGCGACAAAAGGTCAAGAAAAAAAAGAAGAGCAGTATTATTGATTTTCCATTGATCGAGGAGATCAAATATCGCATTAAGGCGCACAGCGAGAGGCGTCAGCTCCCACATGTTGTGGACGAAGACGATCCCTTGGTCACGGAAAAGGAGGCTACCGAATACCTTGATCACGAGAAGCACGGCGCGGATTGAGCGGCGCCCGGGCATGCTACGATTACCTGATGCAAGCCAAAAAAATACTGCTGCTTTTGGGGCATCCAGATAGAAGCGGCATGTGTGGTGAAATCGCGGACAAATATGAAAAGGCTGCGCGGGGGGCGGGGCACTTCGTGGATCGTCTCAATATCGGTGAGATGCAGTTTGACCCCATTTTGCACAAGGGCTATCGCGAACGGCAAGAATTGGAGCCGAGTCTGGTGCGATTTCAAGAGCTTATCCTGTCGTGCGACCATTTTGTCGTCGTTTACCCAGTGTGGTGGGTGGGTATGCCTGCGATATTAAAAGGACTTTTCGATCGGGCATGGTTGCCGGGCTCTGCCTTTCGCTATATCAAGACGCGGGCGGGAGAGCGCACGATCTTTTGGAATCGGCTCTTGCGCGGCAAAACGGCGCGCATCATCATGACGAGCGGCACCGCACCCTGGCTGGTGCGTTTTCTTCCGGGCAATGTGAACGCGCAGTTGCGGTGGGGCATCCTCTGGTTTGCCGGATTCAAAGTGCGCAGCATGTGGCTGGGCCCGGCCGAAAACGTCCCCCAGGCACGCAAAGCCCGCTGGCTCGCACGCGTTGCGGCGCTTGGTCGGGAGGGAATATAACAGTTAAAATGTCTTGCAATAGAGGGGTTTTTTGGCTAGGATGCTCGAATGTCCTCGCTTTCCATCGGGATAGTTGGCATGCCAAATGTTGGAAAATCGACATTGTTCAACGCGCTCACTCGTAAAGGCGTGCCAGCAGAGAATTACCCCTTTTGTACTATTGATCCGTCGGTCGGGATAGTCGCGGTGCCCGACGCGCGACTGACTCGATTGAGTGAAATGTCGCACTCTGAAAAAACCATCCCCGCAGTCGTCGAGTTCGTAGATATTGCAGGATTGGTGAAAGGTGCGTCGGAGGGTGAGGGACTCGGCAATCAATTTCTCTCGCACATACGCGAGGTAGATGCCATCGCGGAAGTCGTGCGGGTATTTGACGATGAAGACATCCACCATGTCGAAGGGGGCGTGGAGCCGCTGCGCGACATCGAAACGATCGATCTCGAACTTGTGTTGGCCGATCTTGAGAGCGTGCAGAAGCGATCCGCTCGCATTGAACGCGACGCAAAGAGCGGCGACAAGACGGCAATTGCTGAAGGCACTGTATTACAAAAAATTCTCCCTCTTTTACACGCGGGGAAGTTTGCGCGCAGTGCGCAACTGAACAAAGAAGAGATGTTGATCGCGCGGAGTTTACAGTTGCTCACGCAGAAGCCCATTGTGTATGTGCTCAACAGGAAATCTGGTGTCATAAACGTGGATGCCGAGGCGGGATCGCGCTGGAAAGCACTTGAGGGTTTTCTCGAACAAAATGGAGCGCAGTATGTGGTGCTTGATGCAGGCGTAGAAAACGAGCTCACCGATGTGCACGACGATGAGCGCGCTGATTTTCGTCGCGAACTCGGCGTCGCCTCCGACGGCCTCGATGCGCTTATCAAGAGTGGTTACGCACTCCTCAATCTCATCTCATTTTTTACGACGGGTGAGGACGAATCGCGCGCGTGGACTATTCCGAGGGGCTCAACAGCGCCGGAAGCTGGTGCGGTGATACACTCCGATTTCCGCGACAAATTCATCCGCGCAGAAGTGATCCAATGGGAAAAATTGCTCGGGGCTGGCAGTTGGGGGAAAGCGCGGGAGCAAGGGGTGCTGCGCACCGAGGGGAGGGAGTACGTAGTGCAAGATGGAGACGTGATGGAATTCCTACACAGCTAGCGCACTTTCGTGCTCGTTGCAGCATCCGCCAAAATTTGCTAGTTTTCCACCGGGATCGTTCATGGTCTCGATGCGAATGGAGGAGAGGATGGCCGGTGCTCATGTAATCGCAGCAGCGTTCGCGCTGCTTATGTGTCATGTCTGATACTTCCCGGTAATTCGGCCGGGAAGTTTGCATTTGGGACGCTTCCTATTTAGCCCACCGGTGTGGTACAATCCTACGCATATGGACAAGGCACCCAAACCCCTCAATTTGAACACCTAGTTTTTCTTCTTTGAACGCGCCCTCGGGCGCGTTTTGCGTTTGAGCGCTTTCGCATACATCTCGTCGGGCGTATGAAATCCCAATACATCCATGA
>Ga0209542_10006535_pt1 | contig 22637 bp, 27 predicted proteins | sample RifCSPhighO2_01_FD_184028 | JGI IMG/M metagenome (GOLD analysis project Ga0209542, IMG submission 184028) | Soil microbial communities from Rifle, Colorado - Rifle CSP2_plank highO2_0.1 (SPAdes) (version 2) | ecosystem: Environmental > Terrestrial > Deep subsurface > Rock core/Sediment ... | reverse complement strand
TACGAACACACATAATTCTCTTCTAACTTGCCCGTGAAAAAGAGGCTGTTGGCTAGAATGCCAATTTGGAACTTGTAAGTTCGAGCAAATTCCGCGCTCGATATATGAAATCTGGCAGTATAGGTATCATGTTTGAAACGAGGGTGAACTTGGGCTGCGGAATAATCAAAAACCTCTCATCTATTCTAATAGATGAGCAGGGAGTCCCTATTGAAAATATCTGGGACACTATAGAGGAATTTGGAATCAGGAGAGAGGAACTAAAGAAGCTTGATCCTACATACAAAGAACTCTTTGAGATATACTCTGCAATTAGAGCATATCGAGTAAGTGTCAGATATCTAAAGCAATTGAAAACTCGCTTTGCCTAAATCAGCGAAAACTCAGGTAAATCGTAAAGAAGGTAGACAAACAGATCTCGATACGCGTATCGGCATCTTTAATCACCTTTCTCAAACAGTAAAACTGGGCATTGGGTAAATGAAAATGGATAAAAATGATTTAAAAGAAAAAATAATTGTTTTAGGCGTAACAGTTGGATTATTTTTTCCAATTAGAATACTTTTCTCAGTATATGTTTCAGAGCACTGGCTAGGTAGCTTAGGAATAATGTCCGTCTTGGCAATTTTATTGGTTGTACTCATAAAGAAAAAGAAACTTGGAGGGTTTGGCATAATATTTGAAAAACAAATGAGAAAAACAGTAGGAGGAAAAACTGGCAAATATCTGATAGGTTTTGCAATATTTTTCCTTGTTTATTTTGGAGCAACTTTATTTTTTATTGATAGAGGTAATGAGATCTATGTTGATGACAAAGAGATATTCTATTTAGCAATCATGGAAGAAGGAGGTTATAATATCAATGATTTATCTAGTTATGATTTAATAGGACCTAAATTAATATCTCAAAAAGATTTTCAAAATTTTGAAGTGGTGGGAAATATTGACTATATGTTTTCTATAGCATATGCTGTAATGAATGACATGTCAGATGGATGGCTTGAACATGTTGTTATGGTAATGGTTGTTGAACAAATTGAGTTGATTGGCTTACTATTCGGCTATAGAAATATTTTCAAGTCAACAAAAGTCCAAGTTACAAATTAATTCCCATTCTATTATAATTTTCAAATTATCATTTTATGCCGCCAAAGTTAATTTTGGGGCAAAAACTGACTTTTTTAGCAAGAGATGAACGACTTATCAGTCCTACGCGCGTCTTATAACTAAAATTTGTTCTATTTACTCTATGGAACAATTATTTGTCACATGTCCAACATGTGGGGGAAACAGATTATTTCTCACAAAATATGACGCACCACTAAAGATCCTAAAGGAGCGTAGTTGGCTAATTTGCAAAGATTGTGATTATCAAGTCCAAATGGAAGAATTCAAAAAGTCGCTTTTTTGTGTATAAATTTAAAGACCCTCTTTTTTGTCTAAAACCAGCCTGCTACGTAATATGTTTAGTATGAACAGACAAAATCGGATATAATTTAATTAAAAAGTAAACTTGGGCACAAATGGCAATTAGTCTATCAACGCTTTATGTTATGATTCATTTATTAGCAGTTTTTGCATTAGCCACAGCACCATTTATTTTCTTTAGTGTATATGCAGATGATACTCAAAATGAGTGGAAAATAACTATTCCAAATGGGGCATCAGGTCAAGGATCAGTACAAGGATTTTACCCTAATCAATTACCGGTGTTGGTTGGAGACACCATAGTTTGGGAGAATGAGGATAGTGTCACTCATAGTATAACAAGTGGTGTACCAGAACATCCAGAACATTCTGGGATATTCTTTAATCTGGGGGAGGTAACACCTGGAAAATCAGTTTCACATGTGATGCCAGATACAGAGTTTTTAGCATTCTATTATTTTTGTGAAATTCATCCATGGATGACTGGAAAATTTTTTAATAGTGGGTTGGAAGTTGCACAGCCAGAAACCGACACTGAAATAATTACTAAAGAAAACAAATACGCTTACGGAGACTCGATTACCATATCAGGGCAAGTTCATAAAGATTTTGCAAAAACAGAGTATATGATACTAATTTATGATCAAAGTAATAATTTAGTCGACATTTCATACGGATATTTTGATGAGAATTCAACTTATTTGCAATCAATAAATGCAAATGGCCCTACTTGGATAACAAATGGAAATTATCAAGTAAAATTGGTATATGGAGTACCAAGTAAAGCATCCCAAACAAGTTTTCAGTTCTCAAGTGAATTAAACGCCCTAAAAACTGTACAATTAATTCCCCTATGGGTAAAAAACATAGGAGGTTTTTGGTGTAATAATAAAATTGATGACTCGGAATTTGTTAGCGCTGTTCAGTATTTGATTCATGAAGACATCATTCATTTAAGAAATACAGTATCTGATACTTCGCCTTCGAATAAAGTCCCAGATTGGGTTAAAAGCAATGCTTGTTGGTGGGCAGATGATAAAATACCTGAGGTTGATTTTATTTCGGGTATAGAATATCTAGTGAATGTTGGAACAATTAGGATTTAGTTACTTTTCTTTTTTGAACATTCGTACCGCTTCAAGGTGGGAACAATTTGCTTTGAGTCCTTTTCCATGATGAAACTTGTAAAAGTTCTTGAATCCTTCACATTCACAGGTTTCAGAGGTAACAAAATACGATTTAGTTGGATCTGTTAACGATTTGATTTGAAAAAGATCTTCTTCGATCTGTATCACACCACCACTTTCAACAAGTTTTTTTGCTTTTCTCAATGTACTTGCACTCATTATCGATCAAACATTCAGTTGTTTTTTCAAAATATTGATGTTTTGCTAAATATAGACAATCTAAAATAGTTAACAAAAAATCATTTTATTCGAAGGGGAGATTAACTGTCAGTAGAGAGGAGATTCAACCAAACACCTGGGGATACTAATATTAGCGTTCTAGGATACTTGACTAAAATTGGTACATGGTTAAATCTGAGACAAATTACAACTGGCACACCAGGATCTGACCTAAACAGAGATAGATTAAAAAAAATTATTGATGGGTTTGTTGAAAAAGGATTTGTAGAAACAAGGGAAAGCGAAAATCCAAAGGCCAAATTAGAATATAAAATAACTGACAAAGGGAAAAATGCCTTTAGAAAATGCATCAGTTTTGATCCTGATATTAAATTTGTTTTGGGATTACAAGATACGGAATTTTTCCCAACAGGGAACTAGTCTATCCACAACATAGAGTACCCGTGTTCTTCTTCAAAAATTAAATCGAGTTTAAAGTACTTTGGTAATTGGTCCATGATACCAATTAATTTGTTTGATTGAAGTTCTTCGTCATAATCTTTTGCAACACATAGCACTCGAAATATTTTATCACGTGATTTAGATAAGAGAGTAACCAAGTTTTTGATATCAGAAGCAGTTACAGTCTTGTCATAAAACTTTACGATAAAGTCTCCTTTCTTAGTTGATACTATTCCATCTATTGTATCACCATTAATTTTTTGATCTAATTTGTATGGAATTTTAGTTTGTTTTTGTTTTGCTTTGCGCTGAATTTCTTTAAGAGTGGGAAAGACATGAATTGCTTCATTTAGAATTTTTTCAACTCTTGTTTGGCCTTCTGGGACTGATGTTTCAAAATTAACTAGGTATGATTGACGGATAAACTGTCTTTCTATTGATTCAAACTCTTGGGTATGTGCTTTTCCTCTGTATGTGACCCACACAAAAAGAAATGATAGTAAAGCTATGACTATACCGTTTCCATACATCAACCAAACTTGAGTAATGTATAGTGCAACTATACCTTCTGCAGGAAAGATATCCTCAGTGAATGGGATAAATGCAAGAACTGTAATGTCTTTGTCTTGAACATAAATTTCATCGATATATCCATGCTTGCCAATTTCATCATGAAAATAAAATTGGGACATTGAAATAATTCCAGACAAGGAAGCTAAACCAACTAAAACTATTATAATGCTAATTCTGTACCAAGAACCTAATTGTTTAATAGCATTGTCTAGCTTCTCTGCTAAAGAGAGATCCTGTGGCCCCTTCGACACAATGTGATGTCAATACGGCAATATTTAATGTGATGTTACAAATTGTAACATGACAAATAAGGTTCTGATCAAAAGTTAAAAACAGTTACAATTTGTAACATGATACGTTTGCTTCAAAATCGCTTTTATAGTCTAAACTAATGCTTTGTATTGCCAATTAATAATACAGGACAACCAGTAGTAGTAGATTCGGACATAATTATTAAAGAGATTCAAGAGGGAAGATCATTAAAACCAATAGCCAAGAGAATTAAAAAACATAAATCAAAAATGGTCATTCCAGAGTCTGTTCTAGGTGAAGTACAAAAGATTACTGGTAATCAAACAGATTCAATAATGGATACCATTTACCAGTATTGTAAGTATCCAATCACACTTGATAAGACTGATGAGATTAATGCTGAATCAGATAGATTAGTTGCACAATATAATGAATGTCATCATCCACGTAGTTTGATTTTGGCTACAGCAAAGGTAACAGGTTCTGCGCTGGTAAGTTTTAATAGAGAATTCTTAGAGACTGCAAAACTAGAAGGGATACAAGCATTTTTGCCTCGTAATTTTGTTAGATGGTGGTAATGAGGAAAGATTTCAATGAAACTGCTTGTGCTAGAACAAAATGAACTAGTTTCCAAGATTTATAAAAAAATTTTCGAGGAAAAAAAATATGATGCAGACTATGCAAGAAATGACTTGGAGTGCTTAGAGAAATTTGATAAAAATTATGATTATGTTGTATTAGAAAACTCCAATTCAGGCACACTTGAGCAAAAAATTCGAAAAATCAGACCAGACCAAAAAATACTCTCTTTATCCCAATACATCAACTCTGAAGGTCCATCTGAGCTTAAAGAGACTCGAGAACTAATCGAGAAACCCTTTGCCGTTTTAACAATGATTAGCAGATTAGAACTAGAGTGTACAAATTTGCATAATTAATCTTCCAGATAGTCATATGATTTTTTTATTCAAAAACTTATTTACGAAAATAACTTTATGATTCAACTTTTAAATTATAAACGTAGAATTAGAGATGAATATTTTTACAAAAAACTACTTACACTTTTTCTTATGCTTTCGTAATTCTTCTGAAAAATCAAATTCGGTTCCGCAAACTCTACATTTTTCTTTGGTTTTTTTATGTGCTTTTTCTTGGTGTTTTTTTAACCGTTCAGAATCAGAAAGTTCCAGTCCACATTCTTTACACTTTGTGTTATTAGAACCAAAGCTAAATAATCCCATAGCCTGATTATACTATATCTAATAGAAAAATAGTTCTAGACAGTAAAGTAATCTAGGCGTCAAAAATTGAATCGTTTGAAGATTCATCTGACTTTGGAAGAATTATTCTTGCAGATGTAATCTTAAGCCAGGTTTGTGATTCGCCTGAATAGATTATTCGTGCACTCATTTATTATTCAATTTTTTATCTAGTAAGAAAATAATACCTTTTATGAAACTTGTAATCTAGACTCTCTGATTCATATTGCAAGTAGCGATGAACAGAGTCAATAAGACAGAAATGTTATTCCTGCTCTTTGACAACATTTAATGTCATTGTTGTTCTGATAAATTTCAATTTCCTTATCTTTTTTGTAATTATCTTTTCAAGTTCCTTATGGTTTTCAGCTTCAATTTTTCCTACAACATCATAGTTACCATAAACTACATCTGCTTCTTTTACCTCAGGAATTTCATTAAGGTCTCGTAGTACAAGATCTTCTTTTCCCTGTTCACAATGAATTACAATGTAAGCTTGTGCATCATTTTTTCCCAAAAGAGAGCCCATTAATTTTTCACGGTTTGCTTTAAACAATTCCTCTCCTTGTACTTTCATAAGTGTCATTGTAGAACCAATTTTTTCCACCTTCCTAATTTTTTCGGTAATGGTTTGCTTGATTTTTTCATCAGAATCTGCCTCAAGCTTTGCAATAATGTCGTATAGTCCTAGAGTTCCATGCACTTCCTTTACATTTTCAATAGATTTTAGCTCTGAAATTAGAGATTTTTCGTATCCTAGATTACAACTCATTAGAACATACGCTTTTGCCACCTCAATTCACCAAGTATAGTAGATCATAACTTGATTATTTCCTTTTAGTTTGCTAAAGTAGTTTTTTCTGAATATATTGATTTAGAGAGATTAGAACGTAAAGAAAATGAACCTGAAATATTATAAGCTAAATTTTCTAAAATCAATGGGTGGGATTAAAAAAATATCTTGCCACTCGTGGCATTACCATGTTTGGTGTACTAATGGTCACCTTACTTCTTACCATAATTTTAGTTGGCTCTAACATGGATACTATTCTAAAGCAGGGAATAACATTTCAAGTTAGAGCAGAAATCACCGAAGACCCTAAAATATCTGATAGTTTTTCAGATCCTGCAGAGTTTGAAGCATTTGTTCAAGATCAAATAGAACAAAGAGTCAAAGCCCTTGGTCTTGATACTCCATGGTATTCGCCCCAACGAATCGGCTTGACAATGTATAAAATTTTAATTCTAGACTTTGGCCATGCTACATTTCTAACAAGTGATTCGGGCTCATCAGACGTAAAAGACATTCTACTTGAAAAGCTTCCAAGAACTATTTTGCTATTCACTACTGCAACAATAATCATTTCTATAATTGGAATTTTTCTTGGAGCACTAGCTGGAAGTAAGGTTGGTTCTGCAGTTGATAGAATAACTTCAACGTTTGCAGTTGTAAGTAGCAGCTTTCCTGTTTGGTGGATAGGAATGCTAATGATATTTTTATTTTCCTTTGTTTATCAGATTTTTCCTGCGCGTGCTACTCCCTCCATACCTCCGACAGATCCTGGTTACATTGCTGCCTTACTATACCACATGGCCTTACCTGTAATTACTATAGTCATGATTGGGTTTGGGGCATGGGCATACCTTGTTCGCAACTTTATGATTGGAATAATGCAAGAAGATTTTATTTCCGCAAAGCGAGCAATGGGGATAAATCAAAAGAAAATAATTTATGGTCATGCAATAAAAAATGCCGCACCACCCATCATTACCATATTAGCTCTTAGTTTGTCAGGCTCACTTGGGGGTGCAATTATCACAGAGGCAGTATTTGATTGGCCAGGCATGGGGCGTCTATACTTTGAAGCAATCACAGTCATGGATTTGCCTGTAATTATTGGTGCAACATATGTCCTTACGCTATTTTTCTTAATCAGCATCCTTGTTGCAGACTTGCTTTATGGTTATTTTGATCCACGGGTGAAGACTGGAAGTTGAGCAGTGTATCAGCTAGTGAGATAAAACAAGAGTTTCTTAAAAGTAAGATTGGAATTGCCGGAATTGGAATACTAGTTACACTTGTTGCAATATCAATTGGTGCTGCAGTAATAATTCCTGTAGAGACGTTTCAACAGTGGAACAATCCCCAAAATTGGCTAGTCTATCCAAAAACTGCCATACCGGCATGGGTTAACCTGTTTATGTTTGAAAAAATTCCTGAACATAAAATACTTGATGAGCCTAATGTTAGCACTATATCACTAGATGAAATATCAGCTGTTTCACACCAATTTCATGTAAATTATGTGTATGACGACTTTCCAAGTGATTTTATTTACGAGTTTACTGTCAAGTACTCTGGCTCGCCACTCTTACAGATTTCAGTGATCCGACCTGACGGGAGCATTATAAAATTACTTTCAGCATCACTCCCTAACACTGAAGATTTAGTATTACACAATGAAAAAATATTTTCAACAGATGGAACTATAAAAAAAAATCTATTTTTGCAATCTGACAAGTTTAATTTTCCCATAGAGGGGTTTTCTGCAGAAGACATTGTATTTTCAAAATCTACAGATAATGTTGTGCTAAAGGGGGACTATGTGTTTTTAGTTAACTTGTATGGAGTTCAAAAGGAAAACTCTATTGTAGACTCTACTCTTATTGTTGGAGGCAAAGCATTTGGAATAATGGGTACAGATGAGCTGCGACGTGACCTTGCAGTAGGCATTCTTTGGGGAACGCCACTTGCTCTATTTATTGGGATTGCAGTAGCTATTGGTTCAGTTGTCATGGGTTTAGTTTATGGGGTATATGCTGGATTTAAAGGAAAATTAACTGACGAATCAATGATGCGATTTAATGATGTAATTTATGCACTGCCAGTTCTTCCTTTTCTAATTATTTTGGCAGTGACAATTAGCAATAGCATTTTTCTTATGATTGGATTTCTTACTATTTTTGGCTGGGTAGGCATTGCCAAGGTCTCTCGCAGTATGGCATTGCAAATCAAAACTAGAGGATACGTGGAAGCATCAAAGATGATGGGTCAAAAAAACTCTAAAATTATTTTCAAGCACATATTGCCTCAGCTTTTGCCTTATGCCTTTGCAAGCATTGCAATATCTGTGCCAGCAGCCATAACTACAGAAGCGGGATTAAGCTTTCTTGGACTAGGAGATCCATCATTTCCTACATGGGGGCAGATTCTTCATGACGCTAACACATACGGCGCTGCAGCACGAGGACTATGGTGGTGGATTGTTCCTCCAGGATTAATGATCGCAATAACTGGATTGGCCTTTGTGTTTTTAGGAAATGCGCTTGATGCAATTGTAAACCCAAAGCTAAAACGATAAAGTTCATCCAGTCAATTTGGAAGATTTTTCAGCGTCACTTTTAGTATAATCTATTTTTATTGCACCAGACAGATGTTTGCCTTCGTTGCATGCCTTGCAAAGACCAGAGTCTTCATATGTGTAAATGGCACACTCGCAACTTTTACATGTGCATACAGCTGGAAATGTTTTCATAATTGTTGGATCTGAAGTTATAATAAAAATCTAGTTACAGCTCAAACTTGCGAATAATTTCCATTGTAGCATCATTTAGCTTGACGGTATATGCTGCAGCATTTGGATCTTCAGATGTTGCAAGAGTTTCTGCAAACTTTGTTTTATCACGGCCTCGCTCATACTCACTACCTACTTCTTTTATGCATAGTGGAAACTTTTGCATCTTTAGATTATTTTTGTTTAGAAATGTAATGAATTTTTTATAATTTTCAGTCTCATACCAGTCAATTTTTTTTTCTTCACATGCAGCAATCCAGGTATCAATCGTATTTTGATAAATTGCCTTTTTTCTTAATTGTTCTAGTGACATTTTGTGGTTTGGTTACTAAAAGTCAGCACGCTTCATCGTGGAGCCACATCGTGGACATTCACGGCCTTTGAATTTATTACTGCAAGTAAGACAGACATACTTTACACTAGGTGTAGAAGAATTCATTCCAAAGAATCCGCCCCCTCCAAAATCTCCAGAGCCACGCATTCTGCCCATCATTTTTCGGCGAAGCACTAGAGGAAATGCAATAAAAATTGCCAATGCTACGCCAAGCCCCCACGGAAATGGCAAAACCATTTGCAATCCAATGCTTATTGCCAATGATGCAAATAAGAAAATTAAGTACATCCTATAATTCATCAAGATAATTACATTTTCTCAAAAATGCATATAAAGTTTTGTCAGCTTTTTTCCCTATCTATAAGAAATCTAGATTATTGTCATTTTTACTGAATTTCCATTGCTGTCCCATGCAAAAATATCCTCATCCTCATATGGAGACTGGACTATCAATGAGATTAGCCCAAAAAAGTTGCTCAGATCAGGAAGCGATGGTTCTGCAGAGCCATGTGGATGCGAATGAACTACCCCTACATAACTAAGATCAAATGGCAAAAACGAATTAGGAAAACCTGCAAACGTAGGACCAGTTTCTGAAAATGGTGGAATAACTAACGAGTTTATTATGATATTACCACGATTTGACTTGCCTCGAAGAATCAGGATGCACTCATTAGGATGCTTCATCTTGCAATATGATAAAATTCCGTCTCTGACATCTTTTTTTAGTGAAACTTGACGTTCAATTTTTTTCTTCTTAAAGAGCAATAATTAACTTGCACTTGGAAATTAATTAATTGTATCTACTAAATGAAACAAATTTTCCCAGATTTTCTGCATACTGTACATACAGCACCAAAGTTCATTAGAATGATCAAGTAGTTCAGCTTAGTTTTCAACAAATTAGCTTATCAGAGACCAAATTAACACTAAGAACGATGTGCTAAAAATTATTAATTTTTAGGGATTACATTAAAATGGTAAGCAAAACTAAAATTTTTGTTCTTGTTTTAGTTTCTTTTTTTGTATGACAAAAAATGCAATAATGGCAGATATTGCTCCTGCTCCAAGCATTCCAATTATTGTGCTAAAATCATCAAGGGTATTTTGGTTCCTTTCAATATCATTTATTATTGAAAGAATAGAGTTCCCAGAATAAGTGGCGTATATCTTGTTTGTTTTTGGGTTTATCATCAACTCAAAAGGCTGCTCGACTGGAATTGAATCAATTACCTCGTTTGTTTTGCCATCAATAACTGAAAGCGAGTTTGAGATTTGGTTGCTGACATAGAGAATATTAGTATCAGGATTTACTACAACTCTTCTTGGAGTTGTTCCTACAATAATAGTATCAATTACCTCGTTTTTAGAGCCATCAATAACATCTACTGTACCTGAGAGCTGATTAGTCACATATACCATATTTGTATTAGGATTAGCTACAACACCACGAGGGCTTTTTCCAACATCTATTGTAGTTACAATGTTATTTTTAGATCCATCAATTACATACACGTTATTAGTAGATTCACTGGTAACATAGACCATGTTTGTTGCCTCGTTTACGGCTATGCCACACGGCTTATCAACATCAAATGTTGAAATAATTTCATTTGTAGAACCGTCTACTAATGAAACGAGGTGAGCCTCGTCACTTGTGACATATACCTTATTAGTTTTAGAATTAACTGCAATGTCATAAGGCTCAACAAGATCAATGTTTTTGATAATTTCACTAGTAGTGGTATTGATTATTGCAAGAGTATCATTATGCTCTAGTGCTACATACAACATTTTGGTATCAGTATTAATTCCAATTCCGTAGGGAGTTTTGCCAACCTCAATTACTGAAAGTGGTTTGTTTGTACTACCATCTACAACAGTCACAGTAGTTGATTTGAAATTTGTAACATAAACTTTAGAAGTTTCTGGATCAACTGCTGTTACTCCCCATCCATCATTTCGTTCTATTTTATCTACTAGAGCTGAGCTTGATGCTAAAACACTATTTTCAATTATAGTACTAGCATAAACTAAAGTTGCGCAAATTCCAATTAATAAAAACAAAAACAGTTTCATATCATTATTCCAGATTTATTCAATAATATTTTAATTATTATGCCGGCAAATCATTTGGAGATTCAACCCACATGTCTTTATGAATAAATCCATCATTTTTGGGATCATATTCACTAATCATTCCATACCCACTTTTTCCACCAGATACTGTATATTCAAAATACAAAGCAGAAAAAATTTTTCCAGAACCATCTTTTGCTTTTTTAATTAAATCTGAATCAATGAAAACCCAATAGTGTTTTTCCATGTTTGGCAAAAGAGGTCCCAAGTTGAAGGTTGTCCCAGGATTTGATTTGAAAACGCCCCTATCCATTAATGTAGTATCAATTTTACAATAAGCTGTAACAGATTGAGCAGGAATTTCGCCATAATTTTTTATCGTACAATCATATTGATTTGTTTGCCCATTTGGTGGCAATGCCTTGATTGAATTGAGTGGTCCTATCCATGGACGAAATCTATAATCTGTTTGAATTTTGCTTAGCTTAACTGTGGCTTCAAGCTGCTTTACCGTTCTGTATAGTAAAATAACTAGTGCAATAGTAGCAACTGCAGTTCCTAGTACCCCCACTGTCTCTAAAATAGCTAAATCCACCATATCCTTAACTAAATCAAAGACTAGTATTCAAATTTACCCGTAGAAGTTTTAAGAATTGAATAGATCTCTATGTTTGATGTCATCTAAGACATCTGTATAATGTTATTTGAGATTAACCACTGAATAGCTGAAAGAAACTCATCATCAGAAATGCTATCATCTGCCCACCATCCTGCTGTATTTTTAATCCATGGTTGAATTTCTTGGATAGATGTACCATCACCTGTGTTAGTTGTTGATACTTTGATAATTCTTTCAATTACCAGATATTGAATTCCAGAGATAAAAGTATCGTTATCTAGTGTACCATCAGACCACCACTTTGCATTGGACTTAACCCAAGGAGGAATTACTTGAACACTTGTTGCGTCTTCAGTAAATGGTTCTGCCAATGATTCTGAAACAGTCTCCACTGATGGTTCTGATTCAGATTGTTGTATAATTCCTGAAGATACTACTTCAATTGTATTAGGAATTTTATTTGTTGTTGACCATTTTTGTGTGTTCCATGATTCTAGTATAAGATCGGATTTTGCCATAGGCTTGGCAAAGGTTAGCTCAAATTTTAAGACAAAATTTGTTGTATCCTTTTGCAAAAGATCAAAGTTTGCATCTGAGAATAATTGATTTGGATCATGAATAGTTAGTTGCGGTGATTTGAGAGGATCATAAGTGATGTAGGTGTCACTATCATACTTTTTTTGTCCATCACGAATGTTTGTGTATAGTGCAATGTGTTCAATCTTTCCAATTCCTCCTCCTTCAGTAAAGTCAAATCGTAGTACCACCTTTTGATCAACCTTGAATGTCTCTGTAACCTCTAAAGTATTAGGATCATTATCGTTTATTATTCCACCAAATCCCTCATTTCCTCCTTCGATTATTGCAAACGAAGATGTCCCAAATGATGGGGGACCACCAAAACTGCCACCGCTCCCTGCAAGTGCACCAAGAGCTAGTGCTTTAATGCCTCCTATTGAAAATTTTGAGGTAAATCCTGCACTGGCTGTTGCAGTAAACGGATCAGACCCAGTAACTACTGTTTCAATTGCCTCACTCTCCTCAAATGAACCATTTTCATCAGAATCATGAAAAACAGTAACTTGATCAAGTGTAATACCTGCTGCGTCTAACGCAGCTTGAGTGAAAGTAAATGAGATGTCACAGATGTTTGAACAAGGAGCAGTAAAATCAATAACGAAACCTAAAAAGCTAAAGTTGGCAGGAGTTTCTCCAGAATCTGTGGTTTTTATTATTACCTCACCTCCTTCATTGGTTGGAAGACTTAATGATAAAGAAAAGATTCCAGATGCTGGATCTTCTGGCAGGTCTACATTAATTGTTGTTCCTGCTGCAAATGTTGCGTTTACTAATAATTCAGTAGCATCTTGGCAAGCATCACCAATAGTATTATCATCTGAATCCTCTTGGTTTTGATTTGGAATAAATGGACAGTTATCTTCTAAATCAGCTATTCCGTCATCATCAACATCTTCACATATATCACCAATCCCATTGCTGTTGGAATCTTCTTGGTCTGGGTTATTGGCAAGCGGGCAGTTGTCTTGGTCATTAGGGACACCATCTTGATCAGAGTCTTCTACTGTGGGTATCAATTCTATACTAGTATCAATTCTAAGGCTAGATGCCGTAGTGTGTCGTTCTGCAAAGAATAGATCAAAATCATACGTTTCGCCAACTGCTAAGCCTAATGTATCAAGATTTACTGAAGCGCTTGATGCGGGATGAATTCCTCCCAAATCAATAACTAGTTGTTCATTGATGAAAACCCACAAATCATCATCACCTGTAAAGGAAAATGTTTCCTCCCCTTGATAGGTAAATGAAGAATGAATTTCATAAGTAAAGTGGTAGTTATGATTTCTTCCTTGGTTTCCGAAAAGTTGTCCATCAATTGGAAAGAATGAATTGCTTGCAAATGTGAATATGTTAGGATCTGAAGTGATGGTGTTATCAAGAATGATTGAATACGGAGCAGCTATATTGACTTCAGGTATATCATTGTACCATTGATTGAAATTATCTTCACCATGAAAGCTTGGCTTATCAGGTGAAACATAGAGGGGTTTTTTATCTATACCAAGGGAACTTGATGCTTGTCCTATGTAAAGCCCCGCTTGGGCATCAGCTTCAAAGTCAGGGTGAGCACTGCAAGTACCAACTATTGTTGGATTACAGAAATCTCTGATTGTTCCAGGTAGAGTAATTGTATCTGCAAAGACATTTTGGTTTGAGATGGTTGAAATTGTAATTGTTATAATAACTAAAAAAAGTATAGAATAAGTTATTGAATTGGTCATTGAATCAAAAAATTATAAGTTGTATTTTAAGGATATGGGTGTGACACTCCAGGATTTCATAGTTGTTGATTATTATTTTTACGATAATTTTCTGTTTTATTAATGGATCAACAAGCCATTGTTTTCCTCTGTCTGTTTCATCAAGGAATTCCAAAACCTCTTCGATCGAGACAATTTACTAAAAGATAGTTTTTGCATACCTTAACTGATATTTTTCGTCATGTGTTATTGAAAAACCGTGAAAATTAAAATTATTTTATTTAGACTTTTTTCTTAATGCTAATAATCTGGTCTTTAAACTAACCTAGTGCATCACTTACCATTCAACTCGTATAGTCTCACCTTTTATGTTCTCATCTCTGGAATATCTTGCAACATTATACCCACCAATTTTTTCAATCTTTGGCTGGTTTTTTGATTTTGTTTTTGCTTCAGTCTCTTGGTTTATATCATAAAATACAGGCTTACATTCACATCCATTTACAGGATATTTAAAATTTAAAACATATTTGGAAACATCAATTAAAAATGCATTCTCAAAGTATCGCTCTGGCTCTTCTACTTCATAGACAAGTGTGTACATGCGATTATTTTCTCCCTTAAGAATTGGCTTGTTAAATGCAGTAGTAAACTCCTTCGATGTTGGTTTATCTACATTAATGCTGGAGATTTTCATCTCACGGTGGCTCTCATCGTATACCTGCACATTAAGATCATTTATGGAATATTTTTCCACGTCAGTTGCAATTCCATGCAAAACATTGTATATTGGTTCATCAGAAATATTTACAATCTCATAGGTTCGCTTGTGTTGCACAAGCATTTTTTTTGGATCTAAGATTGCAAGATCCACTTGAATTGATGGATATGTAGTAGTTTTTTGTATCTTGAGAAGTTCTTCACCATATTTGCTTCTAGTTGCTTCACCCTTTGTTGGATGATTTTTATTTCCAAAGCCATCACCGTATGCAGAGTAAACCAAAATAGTTTGTCCGTGTTTTATTGTAAAGTCATGAATAGGTTTGATTATCTTGCGATATGCATCTGATATCTCTCTAAGATCTTCTGCAAGCCGTGGGCTAAGCAAAATGTGGTCATCATCACCAAAGTCCATTACTCGTCTAGCTAGAATAATACCAGGTCCCCAAACATTGTCTTGGCCTCTAATGTCTTTTACAACAAAGCAGTTTCCGCTGTGTAGACCAATTCTAACTCGAACGGTTTCTGAAGGGATTTTTCCAACGTTATATTTTGTAATCTTTTCTTGAAGCTGAACTGCAAGGTGTAAAGGTAGTTCAGGCCCTTGCAAAAAACTCATACACATACCATCACCTGTAGGTAGAATCAAAATGCTTTCTTTAGGAGTGCTTTCATAAACTTCAGTTTCAGAGATACATCGGTTTAAGACCTCAATTTTTTTTATCTGAGTTTTAGTAGACATTGAAGGGTCTGATAATCCAACTATATCTACAAAGAAAAAGTGTGCGTGGATTAATCCAGAGTGGGTAGGATCTTGCCTTTGTGGAAGTTTCATAATGTAGTATTATTACAAGTGTCATATAACGATAAATTTTTTGGATTTTTGCCAGTACTAAATTACTCTACAACGTGATATTTTATAGATGATACTCTACGTAATCTGGCTTCTACATCCGTTAAAATTTCTGGGAGGTTTGTTTTGATATCAGAAATTTTATACTCTAAGCTTTGAATTTTTGATTCTGCATCAGACTTGTCGAGATTGGTTTTGGCCAAAAAATCCTCATTTTGTTTTAATTCATGTATGTTAAAGAGTTCAAGTTCTTTTTGTAGATTATTTTTCTTTTCTTTAAATTCTAATGTTTCTTTTACAAACCCATCTAACATCTCTATTGTCTCATTGATACTTGCAGTAGATTTTTCAGGATCTTTTACAGATATGGTTCCTCCCTCCACTCCTTTTCTAACTGCTGAAAGTATTTTTATAATATCATTTTTGTTTTCAGGGGTTAAAACATCAAATGGATTTACAACTAATTTTTCCATCAAAACTTTTTGAGGTTTTTCAAGTGATGAACCATATTCGTATCTACCTAAGGGTCTTGATATTTTTGTAAATTGTAAATCAATATTACTTTTAATTTGATTTTGTTCTGAGGATAATGAATCTAGCTTTTGTTGTGTCTCTTGATATTTGGAATACTCTTTTCCAGATTTTAGTTTTGAAATGCTTTTTTTAGTCTCGTCTATTTTCTTTTCAAACTCTTCAATAGAGTTTTTCATATCTGTAACGCGTTTTTCAGTTTCTTTTAGTTTCATTTTTGATTCGTCATAGTGTGTAATTTGTTGAACAATTTGAGCGACTTCATCGATTAATTTTGTATGCATATCAATCATAGTTTGCAACTCATTTCGGTCAGAGTTTAACGCAGCAAGATAGTCTTTTAGTTTAATCGCATATTTTTTTGCAAAGATATGAATAACTCTAGATTGCCTCCCAAGCACATCGCCGATTCTTTTGAGTCTTTGTGTAAGTAATTCAGTTAGAGCCAAAACATCATCGTATGATTTAATGTCAGGGAGTTTCTCGGAATTTTCTTTTTTTATTGTATCAATTACCTGTTTTTTTCCACGGACTACTAGAATTTCCAGGTGTTTGTCAATGTCATCTACATGTAGATTATCTTGTTCTAGTTCTTTGATTATATTTGAGATCGCATCTAGATTTTCTTCGATTTTTTTTCTAAATGACTTTATCTCTGTGACTATAGTTTTTGCACGCAAGCTTTGAATCTCGTCTATTTTGGACTTTATTTCAGATAGTTTGATTTTCTTTTCTTCTTGAATAGAGGTTTCTGGCTCTTGATTTTTCTTTTTTCCCCATCCAAATACCATTAGTAAAATCAGGTCAAAGGGGATTAAATGTGTTAGAATAGATTTGTACAGATACCAAATATGTTTATAGCAAAAGTTTTCAAAAATTTAAAAACCAATCAACTATACAACAATAAAAATGACAAAATCTAAAAAACAAAAAAAGACAAATTATTCAGGTGGCGTGAAAAAATCAATTCTCATAAATGCTACAAGCGATAGAGTTTGGAAAAAACTTAGTAACATTACAGGCTTATCTGAATGGGTTCTAGATGTAAAAAAAACCGTTTATCTTTCAAAAATAAAACAAGGGATAGGAGCAATTCGAAATATTACATTTGATGATGGGAATCAGATTGAAGAACATGTTGTTGCGTGGGAAAATAAAAAATATTTTTCATATCTTGCTGTTAATGGTCTTCCATTAAGGGTGTATCATGCAACAATTTCAATAAATCCCAAAGCTAGAAAATTAACTCAAGTAACTTGGCAATCCTATCTTAATAGTAAAAAAATGACAAAAAAAGAATTTGACGAGTTTGTATCCTTTCTTGGCAACTTTTATCAAAGCTCACTTGAGAATCTCAAATTAAAATTAGAAAAATAGCGTGTCTGTACGCTTTAAACAAACAGGAATTATTACAATTCTAAAGCAACAAAAATTGGATTGACGCAGGTATCTAATGATGAGGATCCAAAAAAATTGGAGCCCCTTACTGTCCCTAGGATTATCGAGCAGCTAGAACGTGCTCTAATGGATATTAAATACAAACAAACAGATGATGAATTTGCTTTTAACAATATTGAAAATGTATCAATTGAATCAAAAACTCGTCCTCAGTTTATTGGAAAAGAGCTTATGCTCTTTGAGATGATTGGTATTTTAAATGGAAAAATTATAGAGTTGCAAAAAAAATATCAAAAACTAAAAAGATTAGAAGATAGAGAAGAAGAGTTTGTTTCTTCTAAAGCAAATCAAATCACAGAACCAGTTCAAGATATTTTAGAGTATGCAAAGCTTGCTAAATCAGGTCAGATGGATCCTAATGAAGCGTTAGAAGAAGTATTAGGAGTTGCAAAAAAGCTTCAAAACGTAACCACAGTGGTTTTAGACACTAATCGAGTCACAAATGATAGTCTTACTTTATCTAAAAAGAATCTAAACATCAATGAGATAATCTCAGATGTGATAGACTCTACAAAATCTACTGAAGTAATGGTTCCAATTCGTGTTGGCCTTGATCATGATATTGAGATTCCAGTTGACAGAGTTCGTCTTGGCCAAGTAATTCAAACTATTCTAAATAACGCTATCAAATACACAAAGACAGGTCACATCAAAGTTGAAAGTTTTGTAGCTCATCAGCAAAATCTATTCATCATTAGGATCAATGATACTGGTAAAGGAATACCAAAAGAAATTCTTCCTAAGATCTTTGATAAAGAAATTTCAGAGAATCGCAAAGATGGTAATAATACAAAATTGAGTTTGTATTTGTGTCAAGGAATTATTGAGGCGCATAGAGGAAAAATTACTGCAAAAAACAATGAGGGGGACGGTTGTACTTTTACAATTACTTTACCAATTAAGAAAAACTAGAACATCTACATTAAATACAGTAAAGTATTATTTTCTTTGTGAGCGATACTCGCTTTACATTACTTGGAATAGGTTTGATTTTTGCAGGTTTTATTATTCTAGGAATTTTTGGCTCCCCATATTTTGATGCGACAATTCAGGCTGAAGAGTTTGGAGATTGTTTTGAATATTTTGACGATCGACCTCCTGTTCAAGTAGAGTGTGAAGTCAAACTACAAGACAAAATGATGTTCTCGGGATTAGTAATTGGTTTGGTAGGAGCAGGAGTTACAGCCCTAGTTAAGGGAGTAAAAGGCCACTGGGATCAAGATGTAAAACCTGAAGATATGGTGGGTCCAGGCCATCCTAGTTCTGATGAACCTAGTAATCCTACAAACAATGAGGATTAGGTTTTACCTTAATTTTGTATCTTCTGGCTCGTATTCACTTACTTTCATGATGTTAGTTACTCAATACCAGTCATAACTCCTAGTAAGCTAGGTTTGTGGTTTTTCAGCTATGTTTTTTTCGAGTCCATTTGTGTCTATATTCATAATAATTCTTATTGGTGTCATTTAGATTAAGAAAATAGAAATGGAATTTCGTAAAGCAAGGTTTGCAAAAAGGTCCGATAGATATCCAAGTAATGATAGAACACAAAGTGAACGTGGTTCAAGAAGCGGAGGTTCTAGATATGGTGGAAGTTCCGGTGGAGGTTCTAGATATGGTGGAAGTTCCGGTGGAGGTTCTAGATATGGTGGAAGTTCCGGTGGAGGTTCTAGATATGGTGGAAGTTCCGGTGGAGGTTCTAGATATGGTGGAAGTTCTAGGTTTAACCGAGGTTCAGACGGTAACCGACGCATAGAAATGCACAATGCAATTTGCGGTGATTGTGGAAATGAATGTGAGATACCATTCAAACCAAAGGATAGCAGACCAGTTTATTGCAGAGAATGTTTTCAAAATCACAAACCACAAGAACTTAGTGTTTCTGGGTTTAACAGAAATGACAGAGGGTCTAGATACAACAGAGATTCTGGGGGAGGTTCTAGATACGGAAGAGACTATAGTAGTAAGTTTGAAAAAGATAGAACTCCAATTCATAGCAGAGACAGCTTTAGAAAAAATGAATATCAACCAAAAAATTTAGGTTATCAAAAAAAGACTAGAGATTACGATTCTAATGATTCTGATGAATTTTATTCAACATTGAGAACGAAATTATTTAAAATTCTAGGTGGAAAGAAATGTTCCAATTGTGGATTTGATGATGAAAGGGCTTTAGGCTTTGGACATATTGATGATGTGGAATCTTTTGATTATGGCCAAAGAGGTGGATCAGCATCATCATGGGAAAAATATGTCTCAGAACCTGAACTTGCTAGAAAGAGCCTACAGATTCTTTGTTTAAACTGTAATCAGATAAATCAAAAATAATTCAATTATCTTAAGATTAAACACGAATTATTCCTTCTTTTATCAGATATTGGATTCCTTGGATGAAAGAGCCATCATCTATCTGACCACTGGCCCACCAGCCAGCATTGTTCTTAATCCAAGATGGAATTTCATTTGTTCCAGAGCCTGATCCTTGTGAGGTTGGTGGAATATTCATGAGTTTATTTTTTATCATGAATTGAATCCCTTGTACAAATGAATTATCATCAATTTGATCACTAGCCCACCAGCCAGCGTTATTTTTTATCCACTCTGGAATATCAGTTTTTTCTTGGCTAGGGACAGTTTTTGGAATTTCTGACTTTGCTATTTCAAATTCAAATTCTTTGAAAATGAATCTATCAAAATCGTTTGTTCCTATTCCTATCAACACTATTTGCATTAAATAATTACCATCGGATGTGATGCCAATAATTCTTGCATCTACACCGTTTGGCAAACTAATTCCTAAAATATTTGGATTGCCTCCTGTGTTTACAACTTCCTTCCCAAGAGGATCCTTTACACTATATCCATAACGCACATTAGGAACTAAATTTCCTTGAGAATCAAAAAATGCAATTGAAAAAAGATGTTCCTTGCTAAGAGAGTATCTAGAATCATAAGATACTATTGCCTTGTAACCATTATCAAAGAAAAGATCTTTGGTTACTATTGATGACTGAGAATCCGGAGTGATTACTACTTTCATTCCAGAATTATCACTTTTTAATTGTTTTAACTCATCATTTCCAATTGTAAAATGAATTATGTTTGTATTTTTGTTTGAATATTGATCATAATGCAAATCTTTTGGAAAAGTTGTAACGTCATTAATTGTTCCAGAAAAACTTTTCACGTTCTGAAAAGGTGGAAAATTCTTTGGGATCTCAAAATAATTTTTTACAGAATCTACATGCTCAACATTATTCCATTCAAATGGCATTTGAAAAATTATTGAATGCGAGGATTCGTCATATTGCAAATTGGTAATTGATTCTTGAAAATTTTTCACTAGAATTGGATATTGAGTATTTGAAGATGTTATCATAAATTGTTGTTCATGAGGGATTGTTATAGAGGTCTCAAAAGTTATATCCGCAGTGGTTTGGGTTTTTGGATTTGTTGCACCTATGATGTCAGTTTTTACCGTGTATTGCCCACTGTTGGAAAATACTGGCCCCATAATTATCGGTGTACTTAATGCTGATGATGTAAGGGCATTAGGTACTACAGGATCGGTTTCTCCTTGATATTTGGTACATTTCCATGGTTCTTTTTGATCACACACTGACCTAGGTTGAATTTTTATGTCAAGCTCTCCGTCTTTGTCAAAAAACATTTGATTTGCAACAAGTTGAGTTCCATAAAATATCTGAACTCTATACGTAACACTTTCTATATTCATATTAGTTGAGATATCAAAAAATCTAATTTTCAAATTTGCTTCAGAATTTTTCCCAGGAATGAAATCTGTTGGGATTAAGGATGTATTTACTGTTACTTGTCCACTTCCAAAACTAATTGGAGGTGCTTGCTGTCCACTATGATGCTGAGCAAAAGATAATGGAAAAGTTATGGTAAATATCAACAGTATTGAAAATAGGCATATTCTTGATGACATGTTTTATGGGATAACACAAACTGGAACACATTGTAAGGTACAAATTTCAGCATCAGGATTGTGTCTGCATGCAGATTCACATTCTTTGAATGTTCCACCCATAATTGAGCACTGCTCAGATGAAATTAATTCACATTCATTGAATTCAGATAACCAATTTCCACCACCTTGTTGACATAGTGATTGTGGACTCATCATTCTAGAACCCATATGCCCTTGTTCCATCATGTTCTGCATTTGTTCCATCATCTCTGGATTTTCAGTCATATGCCCCATCATTTGTAATCGTAAATCTGGATTATCAATCATTACTTGCATCATTTGCGTCATAAAGTCATGATTTTCTTTCATCATTGTTTCCATTTGTTTTAAATGTTCAGGATTAGACATCCATTGTTGCATTTGTTGAGGATTTTGCATCATATGTTGTTGCCATTGGTTCATGAATTGAGGATCATTCATCATTTGTTGCATCTGTTGTGAGTTCATCATTGGCATTGTAGGGGCACTTGTTTGGATAGTAACATATCCTATTAGAAGACCTGCAAAAAATACACCTATTGTAATTCCAATCCAAACTGATTGATTTACCATGGTTCGATAAAATACTGACTAATATTTAGATAATTGCCTTGAATTCATCGTTTTATTTTTGTTTCAAAGTGTAAAAAGAAATTAATCAGTTTACTCTATAACACGAATAAGATCTTTGAGTTTTCGACGTGACTTTGGAGGACGTTTGTGATGCGGATATCCAATACATAAAATTGATGATGGTTTCAAATCGGTTTCAATAATTTGTTTTACCTTTTCTTCATCAATCATACCAATCCAAATTGAACTCAAACCCAAAGCAGACGCTGCAAGTTGTGAATAAGCTGCTGCCAGAGTAGCATCCTGAAGAGAAAACTTTGAGA
>Ga0209542_10006533_pt1 | contig 22638 bp, 23 predicted proteins | sample RifCSPhighO2_01_FD_184028 | JGI IMG/M metagenome (GOLD analysis project Ga0209542, IMG submission 184028) | Soil microbial communities from Rifle, Colorado - Rifle CSP2_plank highO2_0.1 (SPAdes) (version 2) | ecosystem: Environmental > Terrestrial > Deep subsurface > Rock core/Sediment ... | reverse complement strand
ACCGACAACGTTTAACCTTCTCGCATTGGTCAGGCGTCACCCCCTATACTTCCTCTTACGAGTTTGCAGGGAGCTGTGTTTTTGGTAAACAGTCGCCAGAGAAACTTTCGCTGCGACCCCACCCAATGCTCCGCATTGGAAATCCCAAACTCCAATTTCCAAATTCCAAATTTTTGAAAATTGGGAATTGAAAATTGAGAATTCCAGTGCGAAGCACGGGAAGGGCAGGCCTTATCCCGAAGTTACGGCCGCTTTTTTGCCGAGTTCCTTAGGGAGGACTCACCCGTTCGCCTTGGTCTTCTCGACCTGCACACCTGTGTCGGTTTGCGGTACGGATCACCCATAGATAATCTTAGAAATTTTTCTTGAAAGCCTGCTTTGCAGAATTTCCCTATCCGAAGATAAGAATTTCGACTCTCCTTGGACTTGTGATTAAACACAGCTTTCCGGATTTACCTGAAAAACGCCCTTAGAGCATCGACGTAAATCCAATAATACGCTCTGCATACTAGACTTCGTCATTCCATCGATCTATGTGTGAGTTACGGAATATTAACCGTATATCCATCAGCTCCGGCTATCGCCATCGCCTTAGGACCGACTAACCCTTGGTTGATCACCATTGCCAAGGAAACCTTGTGCTTTCGGCGGCAGGGGCTCTCACCCTGCTTGTGGTTACTTGTGCCAACATTCTCTCTTCCATGCGCTCCATCGGAAGCCTCGCGGTCCAACTTCACAGCACATGAAATGCTCTCCTACCACGTGCGGACTTTATTGAGAAGGGCGAACGCGTTGTGTTGCAACGGCTCGCCGATTTATGGAGAAATGGAGCGGGCAGGGATCGAACCTGCTGAAGTCCCTTTGGGACACCGGGGTTACGGCCCGGTTGCCTTCCATTAGGCGTCCGCTCCTTATCTCACTATCGAGAAGAAATTGAGAAGGGGGCTGGATTTGAACCAGCAACTTCCCGCCTGGGAGGGCGGGACGCTCTTCGGCCTCCATGGTCTCTTCGCCAGCGCTCACAAGCGCCTGAGCCAACGGAACCTTCCTATTGAGCTACCCCTCCTCATTTTCTTCTCACGGTTGCGAGAAGAAACTGCTGGCGCGGGTGGATTTGAACCACCGACCCTTGCCACAAGCGTAAACCGAAAATTCGGTTCGCCTTCTGCACGGCAAGTGCTCTCCCCATTGAACTACGCGCCAACACTTTCTTCTCCTGTAAAAACTAAAGAACTTCTCAATAAAGTCCGCACATTCGCAACTTCGGCGGTACGCTTAAGCCCCGATTATTTTCGATGCAAGGTCTTTTGACGAGTGAGCTGTTACGCACTCTTTAAAGGATGGCTGCTTCTAAGCCAACCTCCTCGCTGTCTCAAAAACCTCACCTCCTTACTTGCACTGAGCGTACACTTAGGGGCCTTAGATGGCGATCTGGGCTCTTTCCCTCTTGACCGATGGAGCTTAGCCCCCATGGTCTGACTACCTGTCCGAAACACCAGCCATTCGGAGTTTGATAGGATCGTCGAGATTTCTCCCTTTACGATCCTTCCAGTGCTCTACCTGCTGGGTTGCGACAAGCGCTATCCCGAAAGATATTTCGGAGAGAACCAGCTATTACCAGGTTCGATTAGCTTTTCACTCCTTACCACAACTCATCCGAGAGTTTTGCACGGCTCACCGGTTCGGGCCTCCCCCTCGCTTTCGCGAGGGTTCACCCTGGTCATGGCAAGCTCACCTGGCTTCGGGTCTATCTTTTACTACGTTCAACCCATAAATCCTGCCGCGCCAAAAAAGGCGGGCGAGATTTATAGATTGATAATCGCCCTATTAAGACTCGCTTTCGCTACACCTCCGTTCCCTGAGGGAACTTAGATTACGTAATAAAAAATAACTCGTTGGCTCATTCTTCAATAGGCACGCCGTCACCCGCCACCTTTCTTGCGAAAGGCGGGGGCTCCGACTCTTTGTAGGCATATGGTTTCAGATACTATTTCATCGCCCTCACCGGGCTGCTTTTCACCTTTCCCTCACGGTACTAGTTCACTATCGGTCTTCGAAAGTATTTAGTCTTGGCCGTTTAGTGCGGCCTGTTTCCTCCGACCCTGACATGTGTCGAAGTACTCAAGAGTAGTATTAAAGAGTGTATGATCCTTTTCGCATACAGGACTATCACCTGCTATGGTTGGGCTTTCCAGCCGCATTCTGCTAAAAATCATACGTCTCTTCTCCTTGCGGAACAACACTATCTTACAACCCCCCTTATACCTTCATTTGCATGATTGTATAAAAGGTTTGGACTGCTCCCGTTTCGCTCGCCGCTACTAAGGGAATGAAAAACATTTAAAACACTTGCCCCAATTGACAGGCCAGTGTTTTAAATATTTCGTTCTTTTCTTTTCCTCCAGGTACTGAGATGTTTCACTTCCCTGGGTGCGCTCCGTACCCTCTTCTGGGCACGGCGTCCCGTATCTCTACGAGACAGGTTTCCCCATTCGGATATCGCCGGATCATAGGTTGCTCGGCACCTCCCCGACGCTTAACGCAGCCAAGCCACGTCCTTCATCGCCCTTCGAAGCCTGGGCATCCACCATACGCCCTTATGTTCCCCGTTAGAAAATGCACATTTACCCGCCTAAATTTTCTTTGGAAAAATTTTGGTGGGCAAGTTATTTTTTCGTTTTTCAATAGAAAGCCCCCTCCCTACTGAAAAACATTTTTACTCCCGACGCACTATTTGAAAACCAAATAATGAAGTCGGGACCCCGACTATTCGTCGGGGCTGCTTTTTAATTTTCAAGATACAGTCACTCGGTATAAACTCCGACGCTTTGGTCGGGGCCCCGACTTCGTTTATTTATTAAATAAAACGTCGGGACTAAAACACCCCGCCTTGGGCGGGGGTATGAAATATACCAAAACGCGGCCTTACGGCCTCCCGCTCAAAGGATGTTTTAGATTGTAGGTCTTACTCATTTCGTATTTAAAAGTATACTCCTTCGTCTGTATGAGTGTCAACCCCCGCAGTAGAAAATCGCATAGTGCTCCTTCGCAAATCACAGGCTTTGAGATTTTTAAGTCTCGCTATCTGAAAAACCTTTATATCACAACAAAAATAGACAAGCACGCAGATTTGCAATGCGACTTTTCAGTGCGGGGTCAAGTGGGCTCCATCTCAAACCCCGTTAGAAATACGCTAAACGGTGTCGCCACGTAAAGAAACATCGTTTCTCGCGGGGTAATTTTTTTTACACATTGAGTATAAACACAAAACCCCGCTTGAAAGCGGGGTTTTGCAGTATTTCTGAAAAAGAAAATTTAGTGTTCTTTCATTTCCCTTCGCAGCTTCCCAATGAACTCACTTGCCGCATCCTTGCCGCCAAGACCGAAGGCAAGACCGCCAGCAATGGCAAACATCGCGACAAAAGCTGTCAGGATTGTGTTAATGAGCTCGGTGAGAATCTTCAACTGATAGAATGCCGCGAGAAGCGCGAACACCCAAATCGCCCATTTTGCGATTGCGCCGGCAAGCGCCGCCGACGGAAATCCCGCCGCTTGCGCTGACCCGCGGACAACTTTTTGTGCAACGTCAGCCAAAAGTGCCGCCGCAATCACGATGATGGATGCAATAACGACATTCGGCAGATACACCAGCACTACTTCGCTTAAGAACTGGCTTACCTGCGTGAGCTGCATAATGTCGACCGCAACCAGAAACGCAATGACGATGAAAAACCACCGCACGAGGCCACCGAGAAATCCGCCGACATTGAGCTTGAATCCAGCACGTGAAAGAGGCTCTTCCGCACCAAGACCTTGCAGGAGCGAATCAAGCTTGAGCGAGCGGACAATCTGCTCGATGAGCTTCCCCAACGCTACAGCGACAACCCACAGGATAATAAATGCGAGAACCGCAATGATAAGCCGTGGCACAAAACTTGCCACCCCGCTCGCGAGCGTTCTCAACGCAGTATCAAATGAATCGACGCTAATTTGAACTAATTGACCGTCCATATATGTGACTAGAGTAAACTAAAAAGATGTGGAATGACCTTTCCCTTTATTATAGCAACTTATAGCCTTTTATTTACTCCTCCTGTGGATAACACCCCATATTCTACCCCTTTTCCAAAACGGCACGGGACAGGTACATGAACGGGATATTGACGACCCCTACCGCCCATTTTATCAAGGTAAGGCCAATGGTAAGCGGGATGAGCGGGAATACGCCGTAAAATGCTATTACATTGAATAGTATGCTGTCGGCAAGCATCGCTGGCAAAGAGCTAAAAGCATTCCTCATCCAAAGATGCCTCCCACGGGTAAGGTTTTTGAACCACTGGAAAAGATACGCGTCAAAATTCTCGCTCACGAAAAACGCGACAAAACTCGCCGCCATGAGGCGGGGCACTCCCCCCATCACTATCTCGAACGCTCGTTGATTCTCAAAAAACGGGGCTGGCCGCGCGCGAAGAGCAAGATACGAATAGAGTACGAAAACTGCTTGACAAAAAAACAGCGAGGAGTATCATCCGCTGGGTTTCTCGCTTCCCAAACCGCTCATTGACAACATCGGTCAGGAGAAAAGTGATAGAAAATGTAAGTACCGCCACCGGCGCGTATAACTCCCCATACACCAAATCAAACAATATTATCTTCGAAGCCGCTATGTTTGAAAAAATAACAGTCGTCACATAAAACACGATGAGCGCATCCGGACGTCCGAACCGTCGCGCATAATACGCGCCCAAAACAGAAAACGCCGATATGATAAGGACCCAAATAAACGCGAGCGGCAAAGTCATAACCACGAGTATATCACCGTACGGGAAACAAAGAAAAAAACCCCCGCAGATTGCGCGAGGGCATACAAAAAAATCTATGAAAGAGGAGTTCTGGACGCGCTTGTCCAGTCAAGAGCAGTAACGAAAAGCTCGTCCGGAAGCACGCCACCGCCGCGCATTTCCGGCGGACTGTAACTCGAAGGCACGAGGAACGCTGTAACATCGGTTGCTTCTTCGTCAACACCACCAGTCGTGATATCGCAGGTCCACGTGCTATCAGCGCGTATCACCGTCAGTGGCGTGTCGAAATAGGGCTTCGTCCACCAACCGCCGCGCACTTTGATATAAACAGCTATAGCGAAGCTCGCTGGATCCACGCCACGCGTAGTCCCGCTCACAATGCCATACAGATCACCATACGGTGAAAGGAATGTAATCGCGATATCTGGCACCGCCGGAATCGTGGTAGTTGTCGACGATGTGGTTGTTGCAGTGGTAGTTGATGTCGTCGTCGTACTCGTCGTTGAAGTGGTGGTAATCGTAGGAATCTGAGTGGTGGTCGTACTGGTTGTGGATGTCGTGGTCGTTGGACGAACCGTACTTGAGGTCGTGCTTGACAAAGATGTCGTTGTAGTCGAACTCGTAAGAGGACGCACTGTAAAACGCTCGATAATGAAATCGTGTGGTTGGTCATCTGCCGGCGCAATCCCGTTGAAAAGCCAATTGTTCAACCGCACGCGCTCAAAATCGGGAATGAGAACATCGGGGCCCATGTAAGCCCACTCTGCAATTACATCACCATGTGCTGGCGGATAGGTCGTCCTCCCCCGCCATGCCATAAACTCCATGCGATCTGGTCTCCAGACAAGACGGAACGTAATAGCATCAATATCGCGCTCGGCGCAGAAACGATAGATATTACCGGGACGCGTATATGGCTGCATCACGAACTGCATACAGTCTGGTGATGCAAGCACGTCTGAAATTTCGATATCCGCCTCTTGCGTCAGAAAATAATGGTATATGAACCAAGCCCTAACCTCGCTCTCGGCAAGGCTCGCAAGCGGCATCGCAATCGTAATCTCGTACTCGCCATATGTTGCTAGTTCTGTATCGATAAGCTCGGATACCATCCAGCGCCCCTGGGCGTCTTTCGCAATACGAAGATGTAGTCTGCCCTCAGCATCTACATAAATGTTATCCTCACTGTCCGAAAAGTAATTCGGCCCGGGATCCATTTGGAACGGGCCCGAGTATTTTGCTTCCAAAATCCTTCCGGCAAATTGGACGAATCTTCGTTTCGGAAATTCATCCCACGCCAAAACACACGGCTCTTGCGTCGGATCAGTGAAAATCTCGGACTTTGGCTCAAAACACGATTTCTCGACAATCAAACAAACTATTCTCCCCCATGGGTACGTGCTTGTCACCCACAAACCGTCACTGCAAATATCAGCACCCCATGCATAAATATCCGGCTGGATATATGCGTGGTTGGTAATCGCGTAACAAACCATGCGCTGTGTATCTGTATTGACATTCCTGGCAACACCACGAATTTGGGCTGGTTGAGGATCTGTAATCTGAATTTCGGGTGTACCGTTCGGATCGCCAATAATGCCACCTGGGCACGTAACCAGCGTGGTCGTCGTACTCGTCGTTGAAGTAATGACTGTCCGAGTTGTTGAGGTGGTCGACGGCCTCGTTGTCGACGTGCTCGAGCTTGTCGTCGTTCCCGGTTGCACAACAGTCGGGATCTGGATTTCGGCCTCAGCAATTGCAGTTTCTCCGTCTGGAGCAACCGCCTCCGAAAGACTTTGGCCGAGTCCCTTAATTGAGATCATGGCCCATGAGCCGCGAAACTCGACGTCGAATATGCGAGTACTTCCGAGGAGCGAAACTATGGCGTTCTTTGCGGCATCGGAAAGGTATAGAGTCCCCTCATCTGCAATTGAAATCATTGCTGGAGTGCCGATCGGAATAGCATCGAGGTGTTCGACAAGCTCATCGGCTACGTTCGGATCGAACCATGTATCAAAGCTTCTAGTTTCGACTAGTTCTCCGGACGCGCCGTTGAATATAGCTACATTGACTCCGCGATAACCGCAACCACCTCCACCACCGTGGAAGAAGCGGCTACCATCGAGCGAGAAATTGGCATAGTCGTAACATGAGTCGTATGGCGCTGCCCCGGATTCTGCCTTGAGCGTCAGTATGCGATCGGCAATCCGTCGTGCAACAAAAGAAATTGCAGGCTTGCGCTTTGGCTTGAGTTTGCCGGAAAACGAAGTGCAGTCAGCACCCGACGCAGTCCACGAAATCTTGAGTGGCCTGCGCAGAGGAAAGTCTGCACTGCAATATACAGACGACCAACGTGCCGAGGCAATGATTTTGTCTTTCTTGGGTTTGTTGACGACATACAATTGGGTTGCGGCGCAACTTTTCTCGCCGATATTGAGGGAAATCAACCGCCTGTGAATATCAACACTACCGATGGCTGTTCCATCACGTTCGAGAGTATAAACGCCCCCTGCCTTGAGACACGTATGCCATGCGGAAACGGGGATAGGGAAAGAAAAACCGAGAACCGTGGCAATAAGGAAACTCGCAGTGCGAAGTTTCAGCCAGTTCATATTTCAGCCCCCCTTTGTAAAAGAACGGGATATGCCTACCTAGACACTATAACGATGTGGCGCCCCTTGCAAGCCAACGAAAAAACCCAGCTTGTGCGGGGTTTGGGAGATTATGTATTGCCACCAGCGAGGACAAGAGGAACGCTTACTTCTTCACGAAGGGTACCCAAGTCGGGAAGTTTCGCTACGTAAGGACCTGCGATTATTCTATTCTCGAGAATAAGTTCAACCCGAAATTGCAAAGATTCGTTTTTTGTATCGTGGATCAAATCCTGTGTCGAACCATTCGATGTAACATGCAGTTTTTCGCTCTCACCGGGTTTCAACACGAAATTTTCCTCTCGCCTGTCGGGCATTTCCCTGACATTAAAAATAATTAAACTATTTCCATTAGATGGTATAAACGCAACTCGCACGCGGCTAAACGCGACATCTGTATCTGACGCATTTAGCGCCAATACCGTAACTTCGTATGTCGGCTGGGATAGTTTTGGGTCAAGGCGATTAAACTGAAACCCCCTTCTTACCGTGAGCCCGATCTGGATCGGCGGCTCCCCATGCGCTGCGGCAGGAGAAAAAACACATGCAAGTATGAGCAAAAACGCGCTTCGCATCGAGCACCTCCCTCGCAAGTGAAATGTACTTCACTTATAGTATATATCGTTTTGTACGTCTCTGCGACGAATGGAAATTGCCACAAAAAAGAGCATGGGATGCCCCCACTCATACGGTGTCAAGCTATCCGGTGAGCGCGCAAGGGATTGAATCCCAAAGAAATGCAACGCATTTCTACGGGACAAGCCTTCGGCCTCTTGTCGTATAAACGCTCGTCGCGCCTCTCGCGCGACCCTGGGAAATTTTTCACACTCGATAAACTCGTTAAATTTCCCGCCATAACCACCCCATGGTCATGGCCCACTTCACTAATCGCCCATGAGTATTGGGCGGTATAGGAATTATGGACGGTGGAGGATTCGAACCTCCGACCCTTGCAATGTGAATGCAATGCTCTACTTCACCCGCCTACATTTGGGCATTGGGCGCACAAGGGATTGAACCTTGGACCTCTGCAATGTGAATGCAGCGCTCTACCACTGAGCTATGCGCCCTCTATATCCTCTACCATCCCGACGTTTCAGTCGGGACCCCGATTCCTCTATTCTATTTTTAACAATAGTGCGTCGGGGCTGAGTCCCGACGCCCTTTGGGATCGGGAGGCCGACCGAAGCGTCGGCCCTATGCGCCCAAATGTAGGTGGGCAAGCTAACCTCTATTAACCTATCCCGAGTTTGTTAACGAGTAGTTCGTGCGGGTTGTCAAAAAGGTCTTTGATAAACCGGTCATGCATGCCGTAGCGGTATTGAAACTCTTTGGTCGTCATAATTGCATAGACAAGTTCTTTGCCTATTTCGGCTTCAATCAAACCGAGCGCGCGTTCGATCTTTGATTTTTTGAGCGCGTCTCCGACAATAAAAAGATCAACTTGATTCCGATCCTGTCCGACAAGCTCGCCCGCAATAACCACAAGCCCTATTTTCCCGACACCGCGAAGACCAGATGACAAGCGCTCCCGCGCCATGGGAGAAGAGGAAGCGAGCAGTTCCGCGATTTCATTGATATAAGGGAAACCCCGGTCAAGTGAAAAACCGGTAACTTTTTTCTTTACATGCTTCCCGCCCCTGTGCACGATTGTCATCACTTTCGTCCCGCGTTTGATGTAACCGATATCGAGCAATGAGGCGAGCTCGCGTTTTACGGGAGAGACCCCAGAGCGCACGCGCTTGATTGCCGCTTTCAGTTCAAAAACCTCGTTTGGATTCAATAAAAAAAGACGAAGAAGGCGCACGCGCGCCTCCGAACCAAAAAGCTTTCCCAACACATTCCCGTTGAGGGACATGGCTTTAGATTACCGTTCTTGCTATTTAAGTTCAACCGTTGCGCCTGCGCCTTCGAGTTTCGCCTTGAGTTCTTCAGCATCCTTCTTTGCGAGTCCCTCTTTCACCACTTTTGGAGCGGCATCAGTGAGATCCTTTGCCTCTTTGAGGCCAAGACCGATAGCTTCGCGAAGAACCTTGATAACCTGGATTTTCTGCTCACCCGTGGTTTTCAGCTCAACGGTAAATGTTGATTTTTCTTCCACCTCCGCATCAGCGCCACCGGCTGAAGAGACAACCGGCATTGCCGCAGAAACGCCAAATTTCTCTTCCATCGCCTTGACAAGCTCCGAGAGCTCGAGCACCGAAAGCTTCTCAACCTTCTCGATAATATCGCTAAATTTGTCCGCCATATATATAATTTATGAATAATAATTATGCGACCGATTTCCCCGACGTTTTATTCTATTAACCACTTGAAGTCGGGGCAACAGCACCTGACGCTTCAATGGGTCGTTGGGATTTACTTATTTGATCCAGCACATAAACAAGCTTTCGGGTATTGCCCAAAAGTACGCTCATGAGTTGCGCGATAAGCGCCTCCCTCGACGGAATCATGCCGAGCGCTTTAGCGGTCTTGGCATCGATTACCTTGCCCTCAAAAATACCGCCCAAGACTTGAAACGCTTCTTTTTCCTTCTTGGAAAAATCCATCGCGTTCTTAAACGTGGCAAGCTCGTCTCCATATCCCGTAATAACACCGACCTCGCCTTCAAATTTTTCGGCTACTTCTTTCCCGCTTGCTTTGAGGGCGATCTTGAGAAGCGTTTTTTTCGCAACCGTATATTCTGAATCAACCTTGCGAAGATCGCGCCGGAACCCGGACGCCTTTGCCACCGAAAGTTTATGGAAACGCGCAAAAACAAGCGCTTTGGATTTTAAAATCTTTTCTTTAAGCGCTTTTACCAACTCTTCCTTTTTTGATCTTGTAACTGCCATATATTTTTTGTACAGAGCTTCTAGAGCAGGATGTCTGAAAAAAGAAAACCCACAAGCCAAAAGCCGTGGATTTCTTTGAGACTGCCTCGGGAGGGCTTATGCCAAAATATACTGAACGAAGTAAAGGCTATATTTTGAGCGCCCAGCCCCTTTGTTTGGAATACTTTTTGTTCCCTTGCAAAGGGGCGGGGTACTTATTTTTACAACAGTCACTTCGTTCCCGGTAAAAATGGCACCTCCTGTCTACGGCTTGTACGTTAGTATCCTAGCAAAATGCTATTTCGCTGTCAAGCATTCTGCAAAAGCTATTTTTACTGCCACAACATCGACTGCAGTTGAGCGATTAAGACCTGCAAAGCTGAAAGAATACTGGCAAGGGCCTTTGGATCTATTTTCTTTTGGGAAGGCGCTGCGCCGACACCAGCGTTATACGTAACCGTGAGGGAATCTGTGCCAATGTTGCCTGCAGTATCCATAGCTGTGTATGTAATCACGTTCGTTCCTGTCACAAGCGGGATATTTACTGCGGCCCAGCCGTAGATTGTTGGTACTACAGTGCCAGTCGCTCCGTTGGCTGAGTTTCTCCACACAGCTGTGCTTGTGCTCACTGCCACATTGTCTTCAATGAGAGCAGAGAGTGTGATTTTGTTTTGTGTTGTCGTGTAAGTATCAGCCGACGTTGGAATGAGGATTTGCACTGTCGGAGGAATGCCCTCTGCGACCTTCGTAATGCTGATAGTCTGGGTGCTTGAATTCCCAACAAAGTCAGCGGCAGTTACCCGAATAATATTTTGGCCGGAAGCAAGATAGATATTTCTTAATGAGGTATAAATATTTCCGTTTCTCATCATGCCCCCAGAAGCACCGGTTGTGAGATTTGCCCATGTAGATGTCGCCACACCAACATCATCGGTAATAGTGGCGCGGACAAAAATCGGGCTCGTGGATGTGCTTGTTTCAAATGGATATGTGATATTAACAACTGGCGGACCAAGGTCAACAGAAGAAGCACTGGACAGAACTGCTGTCTGGAGCCCCGTGGAAGGTAAGCCGGGAGCACGCAAGCCATTTGTCCAATCACTGCTCAAAAGTGAATGTGACCCTGTCAACTCACCAGAATAATCGGACCAAATAACTTTTGAATCATAGCCAACTTCAAGCGGGACTTGGATAGACGACATACCAAACGCAAGACCCATACTATCGCCAAGTAATATAGTGCTCACAGAATCCCCCACCCCATCAGTTGTAATCGATCCTCGTAATTCGAACAGGCGTGTTTGCCCCGCCGGGATCCTTACTTCGTTTATGTAATTGCTACTGTCAGAGTATGCACGAACAATAAGATTTCCATTCGAATCGTAATTTTTCCCCGACTTGAAGTATAGAGCCGTAGTTGCCGTCGCTGTGTTTACAAACTTGTTATCAGTTACATTATGAAGCTGGAAACTTGGGGGAGCAGTTGCCATGGAAGCGACCCCAGAGGTTGCAATCCGAAAAGTAAACTTACGAAGGGCAATATCATACGCTGGATTTGCCGTTACATTAAACCTATATAAAACCTGCGAGCCGCCGGTTAAACTTGTTACCGCTAGCGGTACGTAGGAAAATGTGGGGACGGATCTAAAATAAGTAATCCCGCTTGAAATTGTATCTTGTACAGACGATGCTTTTATAGAAAGCGCAGAAGAAAGGCCTACCGCCTTATTCTTCCCCAGAGATGTCCCATCCCCGTCAAAATCGACATTGACGGGCGACCCAGCTGAACCACTGCATCCGGCGCAAATACTCGCGACATCAATTTTTACTGTCATTCTTTTATAAGAATTTGCCGGTATAACGAAAGCACTGGCGCCACTTATTGGGAATTGGAAATCTTCATATCCATTTGTAAACGCAGGTAAAATTTTACTTGTAATAAGTTGAGAGCCGTCCCAAAGAGAAATATTCGTGATATGCCGCCCGGCATTATCCCCCTTCACTGATTGCGCCTGTAAACGAAGACTGGTAAGTGCAATACTTTCTGTCGAAGTACTTGTAAATCGAAGCTGAGTCGTTGTCACGCCCGCGGATCCAGCGACGACCCATTGCTGAACAGGAGAAGAGGAGTCAAGTGTTACTGTATAGCCGCCAACCATACTGGTTGATGTCGTACCTGTTATACTGAAAGATGCGTCGCTTGAATCGTCTGCAAGCACAGCTCCGTTGTTTATCGATTTATACACAACAGAAATGTTATGAAACTTTCCTTCAAGCCCTTCCCCCGAAGGCGGCGACCACCAAAAATAATTTCCTCCTTGTGCGTGCGCGCAAGAAACTATGCTGGGTGGTTGAGCAAGCATTCTATATATCGACCCATCCGTTGATTTAAGAAAAACAGAACTCAACCCCACAGGAAAATTTCCGTTCCCACACCATCGTATTGCCTGAGCTTGATTGACGGGCCATGATTCTCCTCCATTTGGTTTTAAAACTGAAATCGACAAGCTGCCCTTACACTGATTTTCAATCTCGCCACGCGTTATTGGGCCAACCATTCCGTATCCGCTTGTTCCGACAACGCTCGACATAAAGGTTTTTTGAAAATCTTTCACGACGGCTTCCGTTCTGCGCCCATAAATACCGACAACAAAATTCTCTCTGTTGTCAGGAAAGCTCCAACTTGGATAAATTGATTTATATTGCCACAAAAACACTTGGAGCGAGGAAACCTGCCCACCGGTATTGGCATCGTTGCTATTTCCCCTACTCATGTTGAGGTAAAGAGCAGGTGCTGGACAGCTCACGGTCGTCGCTGCCAATATCGACGAGGACGAAACAAAAAACGTTGCAACGGCTATGGCGCATGCAACACTGGTTTTAAATGCTTTCGTTAATATAGTAATTAAGTGCTTTTAAACAAAAATAAAGACGACTATGCTTTACTCTTATTATAGAACAGTAAGAAAAAAGTTACTTTATGGCGACTGTGGATAAACACTAGAACCCATTTGGACGTCGGACGTCCAAATGGGCACTTTAGTAAGTATCAGTTCGCGGACGCTCTTTTCTCAAAATATCCCCGGCGGATAGCCGTCGTAAGACGGGCTTATATCAAGAATAAATGGATTTTCTCTCGTGCCACCGACTATCACGTTGACATACGCTTTGGTGCCGCGATACCGAAGCCTCATCGATGCTCTGCCGGGTCCGTTTGCAATGAAGAACATTTTATCATCGGGCAGTTTGCGGTCAACGATGTCAAAATTTGACGACTTCCATGCAAAATAATTTGGGAACGGCGATATATCAACAGGGTCTGCGGGGAGCGCCGGACCGTCGGGATCATAGTACGCATATACTCGAACTTGCTCATCGGGGCCATTTGCGTCAATTTGAGAAATCGGGGCATGCCTGATGCTAATCTGCGGTACTCCTACCGGCGGATAGAGAGTAACTACGCCTCCGCGGCTCAACCCATCCTCTTGGCCAGAGTCTTGATCTGTAACACGGACATGGTAATCGCCTGGTGGCGCCGGAGGGCTACAGGGCAGATTATGATAACATTTACCTATTTCCCATACTATACTTCTTGGTTTGAATTCCATCGGCGTTACCACTCCAGTCGTTGTGGTAACGGAATCGGAACTATCTCCCTCTGTCGTAAAAGTAGAAGTATCTAATACGTTGAGCATATGCGTGGAAGTTGTGGCAAGAAGCCATTTTTGAGATTTATCGGCATTAAGCAGTTCGACTTTAAACCGACTGCCTGTTCCCTTCCATTCTATGGTAGTTGTAGCGCCGATAATAAGCGGCTCGCCTGCTCTAGGCGTTTTAATGGTAACCCACGGAATAACGTAACTGGTTGGAGTAAGACCCATAGAAACCTCCCGGTGGTGCTGATTGCCGAGATCGGGATCGCGCGGCGCCCAATAGGTATTCACACGAAAATGGCGCGCCACGCCTGGTTTGTACCCCGGGGCGCCAATCGAAAGAGTATAGGTACCGAATGGCACATCAAAAAAACGGATTGAGTTGCTGTCGCTAGTTGTTGTTGCGATAAACTGGATATTTTTTCCGATCAAGACACCCCCCATCCCCTCCACATTTATATCCGGCCCGTCATCGGTGCCAATCTTGCCGTAAATGGTTACAACGGCATGCCGAGCTTTAATTTCAAATTTTGCATCACTCTCATCGCAAATCGCATAATCAAGTGCACACACCTGGATTTTGTCGTGTTCGCTGGGACCGGGATTATTCATCGCCTTGAGAAATGTGTGTTGTTCCTGCTCTTCCTCATTGTCGATATCGCCGCCCCCGAGAAACCAAGTATATTCATTGACCCCGGGCTTCAGTTCAACTTCGGCAATAATCCACTGGCGCGCCCGAAACACATTCATAAGAAAAATTCTCGCTTTTCCGGTCAAACCGCCGACATTTTCAAATTTTATTGTATAGTCGTCCCGCCGCCTCCATTCCTCGCCACCATTTGGATTAATCACCTTAAGCGCCTGCCCCGGAGCTGGATTTTTGAGAATATATCCGGGTTCGCAGAGCGCCGCAATTTTCTTGCGCGTTCGCGCGCCAACATTACCGCCAGCTCCCGCATTAAAATCTGCCCTGTTAATAATACCGTGATGGACTTGAAAATTTCTTACCGCTTTTCGTGTCAACCGACCATAAAAACCGGTTACATCACCTTCTGGATAAATATCGGGATAGCGGCGCAAAAAACGCTGTAATTGGGACACTTGATCGCCCGTGTTGCTATCCCTACGATATCCGTCCGCCCCCAACGTATACGAAATAGCCGGGCACAATACGTCACCGAATAAAGACGGATCGCGCGCCGCGCGGATTTGCGCCTCAATATCAGCAAGTTTCTCGCGCAACAGAGCAATCAATGCGTCATCCTCCGCATTTTTTGCGGCAATAAGCTGGCGCAATTCCATACGCTGTGCTTCCGTGAGCGGAAAAGCAGAGTACCGATCTTCAAGCGTGCGCCGCTGGACCTCGGTTAAATTCGGGTCGCGGAGCTGCCAACGGATATTAATTTCCTGCTGACTCAAGAGAGCTGGGTTGCGATATTCAGCAAGCGTTAACGCAAAAACAAACTGAGGGACTAAAAATACCCCTGACATAAAAACTGCAAAAAGGATCTTCTTCACTCTCTTATTATCGAACGAAAGCGCCCGGGGCGCAAAATTACCTGTTGATAATAATGACGTATTCTCCCTTTGGAGCGCCACGAGGAGATATAACCTCCAAAAGCTCGCTTACACCACCACGAAATATCTCTTCATATATTTTACTTATTTCCTTGCATACAATTGCAGGCCTACCCTCAAGCCCTGCGCTCGAAAGATCGCGGAGCGTCCGCAAAAGCCGGTAGGGCGACTCATAGAGGACTACGGGATATGGCGATTCGGCAACTTTCTGAAAAAACTTCCGCCTGCCTTTTTTGTGCGGAGGAAACCCGAGGAACAAAAACTCGCTCCCGCCGAGCCCGGATACCGACAGCGCAGCCGAAAGCGCTGACGGCCCGGGAATCGGGATAATCGCGACACTCGGAAGAGCTTCGGCGACGCGACGCACAAGAAACGCTCCCGGGTCTGAAATCCCCGGAGTGCCGGCGTCAACGACATATGCGACGCTCCTGCCAGACTCAAGGAGCTGTATAATTTTTTCACCATCTCTCGGTTTTGAATGCTCATGAAATGATAGGAGCGGCTTTTGAATACCGAGATACGATAAAAGTTTGCGCGTCACGCGGGTGTCTTCTGCCGCAATATAATCCGACTCGCGTAAAACTTCGATTGCGCGGAGCGTAATGTCCTTTAAATTCCCGATTGGTGTTGCAACGATATAGAGAGCCATACCGTTACTCTATCGCAAAAGAAAAAAAATCTCGAACCCTAGTTGGTTCGAGATGCAAAATACTCTTTCTGACACGCATCAAATGCTGTTATTAAAGTTCTTAGTACGGAGTCCTTGACGTCATACTGAATTGGCTCCTTTGCGGTACTGCCCTTAATGGAAGCGACGGGAACAACCCCCGCGGTTGTCGATGTGATACCTACAGCGTCAGCGACTCTCAACTGATTAACAGAAACATGAACGGTATCATCGTACTGAATCCCTGCGCTCTGCATCAGCTCAACCATAATCTTACGCGTAACACCATCAAGCACCGCATCTCGAGAAGGCAGATAGACAACACCATTTCGAATGTAAAAGAAATTGCTCCGAGAACACTCCGTTACCTCGCGACGCCCGTTTTGGTCATCCCAGTGGCAGAAAAGAAGATCATAGAATTCGGAATTATACACCCGCTCCTGATCATACCCACCGGAAATTCCTTTTGCGGTAGGGAATGGCCGCTTGAAATCGTGGAACCCGAGAATAATACCTTCTTCATACATCCGCGGCGGATATGGCTCAGAACCGTATTCAAGAACGACCATCCTCGAATTATTCAAGTTCGAGACTGTTCTCCCGTCACACGTGTTCGCACTGATAAAGATTTTGAGCACTCCACGAGGGAAGCATACCTTATTGTGACGAGCAACCAAAGAAATCTTTTCTATAATGTCTTCCTGCCGCCACCGCCTCGGAATCTTGAGTTCCTCGCAGGAATGCGCCAAACGAACAACATGATCTTCCGGATGAAATAAAACGCCGTTTATCGCCAATATTGTCTCGAAAACGCCCGCCGCACGCTGATACCCAAGATCATAATAGGGAGCAATCTTTATCGCGCGACATCTCTTGAAACAACTTGCGCCATCCGCTTCGGCAATAAATCCGATTGGGCCGAGCCATCGCTCGAACATCTGCGTCCCCCATTTGGTTATTTTCTACGTCTAGACTAGCAAACACGGCTAAAATAGCAATTCTTTGTAAGAATTTTTCAAGCCCACCAATAACCGGTTCTCCATTCTTTACTTCGCTCATCAGGATAAACAATTCAGTCCCACTTCCACAACTGGTTCTAACGTCTTCCAACTTGTTGAAATAAAAGATGTATGAGATGTAAGAGGAGCCCGCATTAAAGCGGTTCTAACACTTTAACTTTGTTCAGCGCAGGTATCTAACAACCCCCGCAAACGATTGACGACGCGGTTTATTAATGTTACTCTCCGTTCGGATTTTAGCGGAGGTAAACCTTGCCAAACAACGAAGAACGTATAGTAAGCTTTTTGCTTGCTTTCGTCGACTTTCTCTATGCTGTACTATTCGGTTTCGTACTCCAGCAGTTGCATGAGAAAGTCCTTATCGCCGAAGGGATGTCTTATTACGATAAAGCTACACGTGTACTTCTCGTGATCGGTGTTTTCTACTTTCTGATGGGTGATTGGATATCGGCAAGGTTGTTAACCGCAAGAAACGTGTACACTGGCTACAGGCGTTTCTTCCTAGAAGTCATTATCGCCTTCAGCGGTTTTGGGGCTGCCATAGAAGTTCTCAGGGCGCATCCCTTTTTCCTTGGGTATATCATCCTTGTTTTGGTAGTGGGAGCTTACTGGGCTCATTGCACCATTGTCGAATATCCAAAAAGTTCCGATTTACTAGAACTGAATGCCATACGTGTAGTGCAGCCGATAACCGCAATAGCTGGTGGCATTAGTTCTTATTTATAGTATAAATATGTTGGAGAGTTGTTTTCACTCAGAGGTGCTGGTATGCTCTTTCTCCTCGGCTGGTTATACGAGTTCTTCTACGAACTCTCCGCTCCGTCGCTTTATGGTCTCGCGGGGGGTCCTACGGTGCCGTTTGTTAGCAAAGAACGGATGATTGCTATGAGACAATTCTTGGGAATTAAAGAAAGGGAGGAAAGATCATGACGGAGCAATTTCTAAAAGAACTAGGAATTATGCTCATCATTGGTGTTGGCATAGTAGCTGCCTTCGGAGCACACTACTTTCTCAATATCTGGTTGCCGCGTAAATACGGCCAGTGGAGGTGATAGCCATGAACGCTCCTGTCGGCATTTTGTCAGCCACAGCTCTCGCAGTAATAGCCACGGTATACTTTTGTTACCAGGCGTGGAAAGACGCGCGAGGCAAGAGAAAACAATAGTTCCTTGCGGATAAATTCAAGCAGTGAGATAACATCAAACTGCTTTTTTCTTTACGAATCACGATAAAGCAATTACTACGATATATCGTAGTAGTTTAGTTCGGTAAACGGTTCAAACATGGATTGGCACTCCCGGTGTGCCAATCGGATAAATTTTCTTAATTGAAGCGTGTGGATAAAAAATACCGCTCTGGCTTGTCCAAAGTTTATCGAGGAATAGTCATGAGCGGTATCGAATGATGTTTATCCTGAACAGCCTTGAAGGACGAACAGGGCGGCTACTCGATTAAGGAGCGATGAGTGGTGGGCTTCCCACTGTAAAAATTTGAAAGAAATGTGGTGAATCAAGTTTAGCGATAACAATGGCTTCTGTCGGCCATCGCGCACAAATAACGTCAGAATCCCATTCAAGAGAAAGTCTTTGTTTGATATTGTTCGGAGATAGGCCTGCGGTACTCATACAAATCTCACTAACCACCCTTTCTCGTAGAAACTCCATGATTTCCTTTTGGTTTTTGCCGATTGCAACACATCCATGACCGTTGTCAGTTTCCTCTGTAACCACGAGTAGTTTCATAACACTCCTCCCTGCTTATACTCTAGGAGTATTTAAGCAAAAGCTAGTATTTCTCGCAAGTCTGGGAGTAGGTGGCTCTCCATTCTTTGCTTCGCTCATCAGGATAAACAATTCAGTCCCACTCCTACAACAACTGCAGAAGATGAGATTCGGGTGGATAATCACCCCCCAAGTCTATCTTATGGGTGTTACCTGTGTATCTCATTTTCTACAATTATCTGCGAAACGGGTGTGCCTGTCTCTATCCCATGACGTTCGATCCAGCCGTGATTCACCTCCAGAACAAACTCGGCAGGCCCGGGAGAATACGCACTGACGACGCCACGATCACGAACGCTCGGGAGCTCACTTACTCCGATTACCTGCCCGCCGTTGATCCAGATGATATCAAGCGGGAGATAAGTATTTTGATTCCAAAAAGCGCGCGAGAGAGAATCCGGGAATACAAAAAGCATTCCATGATCTTCGGCAAGTCCCTCACGATACATAAACCCGCGCGCCCACTCGCGAGGTGTAAGCGCATACTCCACATACAGCCGCTCGTCCCCCACCGCGACGACTCCTATAGAAATCTTTTGCGCTCGACCCCGGAAAAATAGAAAAATGCCGCAAGAGATTATTATTATAAGAAAGAGCACTGCGCCGTATACGAAAAATTTTTGCCGCATACTTTCAATGTATCACAAAAATAAGTACACCATATCACGTCCCTGTTATTTGGACGTCCGACGTCCAAATGTGCCCAGTGGGCTTTTTGGGTATAACAGAGTATAATGGCTCTGCTTATGGACTGGCTCCAAAAAATATTGCTTTCCTCACTCATCATTCTCGTGAACGGCGGGATTCTTATACTTTCTCTTTCGTGGCTCGGCGGGCCTCCGCTCAGCGAAGAGCTCTACAATGCTCCGGAGAGCGAAGTTATTGAGATACGAGTAGAAAAATCTGGCACACAAGCGATACTCCCGCCTGAAGAAAAAAAGATACCGCCGCGTGAAGAAAAAAAGACACAGCAAGCTTCAATATCCCTGCCGAGAGAGAATACGCAACCTGCCGAGCCTGCATCAGCCCCTATACCAGAAGCGCTTATCTATGACTACGGGCTTAAAAGTTCAGTAAATCTGCTTTGCAAAGCAAGCCCAAGCGAGTATGTTGTCGCAACAGGCGCGATTATAGATTCTCGCGGTTATATCATATCGAATGCTCACGTCGCAGAAGAGGCAGATACGAAAGAACCGTGCACAATACGGCGCGGCTCGCCCGCAAAACCATTTGCAACCGCAACGCTTATCTATACTCCAATCTCGTATAAAAACGCGACAAGCGAAGAAGAGAAAGCGCGGAGCGATTTTTCAATCTGGCAAATAAACGGGCCGGGAGAATACTCTATGTGGGAACTGGAATATAAAAAACCATTTTTCAAAAATGAGCCTCTCTTAACACTCGCCTACCCAGCAGAACTTCTTGGCAATGAGCTTGTATTTAAATCATTGAATCTCGTCTTTTCGAAAACATATGTTGAGGCAACCGATACGATTATCATCCGCTCTACTTCGAATATCAGCTCACAACGAGGCTCGTCGGGAGGAGCGCTCATTGACCTATACACAATGCGGATACGCGGACTTATTTTTGCGGTAAGTGAAAACGCAAATATCGCGGAGCGCGAAATCTTTTCGCTCACACCGAAAGGAATAAACGAAATCATGCAAAAAGAAACCGGCACAACACTCAAAGAATATCTTGCCGGAGTTTCTTTTTAGCCCTCGTTAGAGCGTCTGCAAATCTTTATCGACGCCCTGGAACTCGGCGTCGAGATTTGTTTCATCCACATTGATGGCATTGAAATCCGCATTGATCGCGCTAGACGTATCATTAGTCGCCTGTGACGTCGTGAGAGATGAGTCCCCAGACTCCGGAGTCGGAATCTTCGACTGCTGTTGCGCAATCCAATAGCTGACCCCAGCAATTGCGATAAGTGCAACCCCTATAAATATAGCAACGACCGGAGATTTATGATGCTCCCCGAGAGAAATCTGTTGTTCTGTTGGTGGCGTTTGATCCATAGTAACATTTCCTAGTCTTTGTAATGAATTACTTTGACTGATTAAGGCGTTGACGGAGTTGTCGTCGCCGTATCTGATGATTCATCATCTACTCCTTGAATTGCAGACAGCGCACGGACAGCGTCTCCTACGCCTTTTCGCGCGGCATGCGCCGCGTCACGGATCTTCTGCAAATCATCATGAAGCGCATTGCGGCTTGAACTCACAGCCGGACCAAGTTTGTCCTCGGTCGTAATGTTGATAGGATAAGTCTTTCCTGCCTGTGCCGTTATAAGATCGCGAGCTGTTTGTATGAGTTTATGCGCCGCATCAATCGCAGTGCGGATCGAGGAGACATCTTTCCCATTCGTTTCGGCCTTGTCGGCACGATCGTCAATTTTGCCGAGTACATCTTCAAGCTTATCGAGTATTTTCGTAAAATGACCAGCCATACGATTGTCAATCTCTTTGAAATGCTTGTCGAGCTTTTCGACAAGCGCTTTTTTGCGCTCATCGCGGATACTTGAGAGTTTCTCTCTAAGTACCCCACTATTTGCCTCAAGCTTAGCTTTCATTTCTGCCCGGCGCTCTTCAAGATCATTCTTGAAACTCTCACGAAGTTTCATAACGTCGCTATACCGTTGTTCGCGTATCTGCTGCATATCTTTGAGAATCTGCTGGCGCGCTTCTTTTGTCTCTGCGCTTCTCATCATGCTCCGCTTCTCCATCATTGCATCCTGAGCAGTGCTCCGAATTCCTTGAATACTTTGGCTCATCTCGCCACGTTCTATTTGAGTAGTTGCGCGAAAACCCTCCCGTATATCACGTCTCTCTTGGAGAAGTTGCGAAGTAGGTGCTGTACCGTCCTCGGCAACAACGCTCATAGCAACTAGAACCCCGGTAAAAATAAAAAACCCCAGTAAACCTTTTTTCATAGAAAATCCATTATTTCTGATATAAATCGACTGCATAGTTATTTTACACCATTCCATTGAAATCGCCCACCAAAAGGCCTTGTGCACAACAAAAAACCCCTGCAAAGCAGGGGTTTTTTGCGTCTATCCGATTACCAACGCTGTTCGCGTCGGCCGCCGAATCCACCACCACCACCGCCACCGGTACGCCGCGGAGGCCTGTCGGCCATCGGGCGTGCTTCGTTGACAGTAAGGCGGCGTCCGTCGAGTTCTTTGCCGTTCCACATTTCTATGGCGGCAATTGCCTCGTCATCCGAGGTCATCTCGACAAAGCCAAATCCGCGCGAGCGGCCGGTCATTTTATCAGTAAGAATCGTTGCCGACTCTACTGCACCAACCTGCGCGAATGCGTCGCGGAGTGCGTCTTCCGTAGTGCTGTACGAAAGGCCTCCGACATAAAGCTTCTTTGCCATTGTTGTCTATCAAACCAATATGTAAGGCGACCTATTCTCACTGCTTCACCGCGAGAAGGCTCGCGCCTTACACTTGAGTGAACCACCTGAGAAAACACTTACAAAAAGAGTATACACTATATAACAATAAAAATCAACCCCGCCCCGGCGGCCCCTAGGAAGCTTGGAAATGCTCATTAAAAAATCGCCTTATCATGGCTTCAATCCACAAACCAGATAAGGTTCTTCATTTCCTCGGCCAACTGGACAGCGTCTGCGTGCGACATAGCGCCAAGATAGGATTG